>PDWI01001551.1_pt1 | contig 42592 bp, 54 predicted proteins | sample 1430891 | NCBI WGS metagenome assembly PDWI01 (sample SAMN01162508, study PRJNA174530) | Oral metagenome, whole genome shotgun sequencing project. | biome: Marine environment; feature: Marine mammal; material: Swab sample of the gingival sulcus; isolation source: swab sample of gingival sulcus... | reverse complement strand
TGGGTCGGGCTTTGCCCTCTCCCACTCTGTTCCGCCGAATACATGCGTATTCGGTCAGATCAGGTGGCCGAGGCGCAGCCCATCGGCGGAAGGGGGCGCGAAGCCTCACCCGCGTCACTTTGATCGAGGAGGCCACAAATGGCACCGAAGTTTGATGTTTATGCCCATGTCACCGACACCATTATTGCAGAGATCGAGGCAGGCACGCCGCCATGGCGCAAGCCGTGGACCGGAAGCGCGTCCGGTATTGCCTTGCCAACACGGCACAATGGCGAGGAGTATCGTGGGATTAATATCCTGATGCTCTGGGTCATGGCGGCCAAGCACGGGTATGTTTCCAGCCGCTGGATGACCTACAAACAGGCGCAGGAACTGGGCGGACAGGTCCGCAAAGGTGAAACGTCGTCGACCGTGGTCAAATACGGGACGTTCACCCGAGAGAACGAATTGGGCATTGAGGAAGAACTGCCCTATGCGCGCGCTTACCGCGTCTTCAACGCGGATCAGATCGAGGGCTTGCCGGAGGATTACTACATCCGGCCCGAGCCCCCGCGCGATCTTGGCACTGAGGCCGATCCCGAGCTTGAGTCGTTTTTTGCTCGCACGGGTGCGGAGATCGTGACCACCGATGAGCCGCGAGCCTATTACAGCCCGGCCAAGGATCACATCCATATGCCGCCCGTAGCGACTTTTCATAGTGCGAAAGGGTATTTTGCGACCCTTGCCCATGAAACAATCCATTGGACCGGTAGCGAAAAGCGGCTGGAGCGGATCAAGAAATTTGCGAACCGCGAAGCCTATGCCTTTGAGGAGTTGGTGGCGGAAATCGGCGCTTGTTTCCTTGGTGCCCAGATTGGCGTCGCGCCGGAATTCGACCAAAGCGCCGCCTATGTCAAAGGTTGGTTGAACGCGCTCAAAGACGACAAGCGGGCGATTTTTCGCGCGGCGTCTGAAGCTCAGAAAGCAGCTGATTTTGTTCTGCAGGCCGCAGCATGAAACCTGATTTTTACAGCGATGATTTTGCAACTGCGCGGCTGGATGATGTCGTATCTCTCAGAAGCGCAGCCCAAGAGGCACGTGCAACGCTCTATTCGGTTCTTAACCGGCTGGAGCTGAACGATATGGAGGGAGAGGAGCAACCGTTCATTGATGATTGCCTTGGCGCGATCGCAATTCTTGAGGTGGCGCTGCAATGACTTTGGAAGAGATCAAAACAGCATTGGACGCGGGCAACCGCGTTCATTGGAACAATGCCGGTTATGTCGTGACGCGCGATCGACTTGGGCAATATCTGATCACATTTGCGCGGAACGGGTCAACCATTGGCCTGACCAATCAGGATGGCAGCCGCTTGAATGGAAAGCCGGAGGAGTTCTTCATCGCGGATAGTACGGAGGTTTCATCATGAAGTATTCTGAGATCAAACAGGCGGCCCGAGAGGGCCGCGCCAGCGTGCATTTGCATGGGTTCTGCAATCTGCCTGATGGCGGTCAGGAATATTGTGATGATCTGGCCGATATCGATGGCTGGGCGGTCTATGTCAGGGTGGAGACACCAGACGGCCCACAACGGCCTTTTGATTTACACGAGCTGCCTGATCATCAAACCTATGCCAGCGCCGAAGGCGCGGCCTGCGCAATCGCGTTGCAATTGCTGGGCGATGCGGAGGCTTGGAATTACGATTAAAACCAATTTTGACCCGTGGCGGTCACGGGTCAAAATAAGCGATCACATCCATCGATTGATGTGGAAAGCCGATGACGCTGATGCCGTCGCCTTTGGAGATGTAAAATATAAGATGCTTGCCCTGCGGGTAGCAAAAATATTCAGGGTGGATGTCTTGGCGCGTCCGGCCTGCATGGGGATGCTCGGTGAGCCATTGGCATCTCTCCATCAGCTGATGAATGTATCTTTCCATCTGATCAGCACCCCAGTTTGCAAGGGTGTAATCCGCAATCTTATCTAGATCAGCAAGCGCGGCTGGCGTCAGAGAATAAGATTGTGTCATCCCTGTTTCGCGGCGCGCGCCTTTGCCCGCGCAACAACATCTTCGGGCGAAGATTCGACGAATTCGCCGCGTTGCGCCTGCTCATATCCGGTGACCAGATGCTCGCGCAGAGCATGCAGTTTTTCGCGGCGCTCTTCCAATTCTCGCAATCCGGCGCGCACCACTTCGGAGGTGTTTTTGTAGCGCCCACTTTCGATTTCGCTTTTGATGAAGCCTTCCCAATGCGGGCCTAACGTCATTGATGTGCTTGCCACTGGATCTGTCTCCCAATCAAAAGATATTCATTTTGAATATATCGTGGAGCGCCATCTTTTTCAAGATGGTGCGCATGCCTTGCGCAAGTGGCCGGGCTTTGCCCGGCGGTCGCAGCCTGTGGCTGCTCCAAACGGAATACAGTCAGCTTTCATCAATATTATAATATTGATTCAATTATAGCGAGGTGCCATAACAGGGCTGCCTGTATGAGACTGGCAAGAAATAGGGATGATTACTTCACATGGGCCAGCCCCGCGTACCACGGCACAAGCGACTGACGCAAAGTGAGCGTTTTGCGGTTATACGCAAGCGGGCTGAGGGTGTTTCTGTTGAGGATCTGGCTCGCGAATATGGCGTCACGACGCGCAGCATTTTCTACACGTTGAAGGCCGATCAGACCCGTAAGCTGGACACTCACGTGCGCTCTGAACTGATCAATGTGCGCCTGACCCAGCAAGAGCTGCACAGCTTTGATGCGGTGCTGGCGCGGCGTGATATTCATTCTCGCGCTGATGGGCTGCGCCGGTTGATCCAATCCGCCAATGACGTCTTTGTTCCCGATGATGAGCTGGCGGAGCAGATGCGCGGGTTGTCAGCATCGCTCAATCGCGCCGGCAACAACATCAATCAAATTGCGCAGCGTCTGAATGAGGCCAAGCGACAGGGTAAGACGCCGCCTTATGGCAATGCCGCCCATGGGCAGGTGCGGGCTTTGGCTGGCCTGATCTTTGATATCGCCGACCAGGTGCAGGACATGGCGCAGCGCCGCCGCAGCCATTTGTCGGGCGAGGTATCGCGTATTCTGGGAGGCCTTGCTGATGGCCCGGAATAATGCTGTCACCGCCATGCGCTCGGACTTCTTCGATGGCGATTGGTGCCGCATTCGGGGCCATGTGCCGCGTCAGCGCCAAAAGCAAATGGTGCGCGCGGCCATGGGCCATTCGCCTGCGATCTTCAAAGCGATCCGTGAGGGCGGCACCCACAGCAAGGTACAGCTGCGTAACCAGCTGGAATATCTGACCACAAAATCGAGTTTCATCATCGATAGTCGTGGTACCTATGACGGGCAAAAGGTGTTGTCTGCGAAAGAGATTGAACAGGTCACACGACGGTTTTCAGCCCAATGGAATGAAGGGTTTCATCCGAAGCTGGGGCATACATCTCATTTGCTGATGGCCTATCCAATCGGCACCTCTGGATCAGATGTGGCCGAGATCACCCGCGATATTTGCGAGCGGTTCTTTCTGGGTGAAGGCAGCCAATTTGATTTCATCGCGGCGATTCATGAGGATCGCGACCACCCCCATGCCCATATCGTGCTGAACCGGCGCAGCAAGGATGGCGAGTTTTTCTACTTCAAACAGGGGCATCATTTCAATTACGACAGCTTCCGCGAGGCGATGGTTGAGGCTGCTGACCGCTATGGTGTCCGCCTTGAGGCTACACATAAGCTGGAACGCGGGATCGCCACCAAAAGCCTGAGTGATGTGGAATATCGCCGGGCGAAAGAGCGTGGGCAGGATCTGTCTGAGCGTGAACGCGTTGGCCCGGAGCTCGATCAGGCGTTGGCAGATGTTGCCCAGCACGCACGGCTCTATCAGGGGCTGGCGGCAGAGGCCTCTCGCGACAATCAACATGATATCGCCCACGCCTTGGAGCGTGCGGCGAGCATGCTGGCGCAGGGCACATCCATTGAAGCAGACGGAAAGGTGTATGGCATGGCTGAGGAACAGCATTCCTTTGACGAAGTCGTGGATGCGTTCCACGGCAAGATTGAGAAGGCGGAACAGGTGGTGGCAGATGCCCCACCAGATCGGCGCGCGGCGCTGGAACAGGAACTGAACGAGATCTATCGCTCAATCTCTCGCCTCAGCCCGATTGGCGTGCGATCCCATACTTTGCTGGAAACTCCGCCAGACAGCGGCATTTATTCGGCGGAGAACATCGCGGATCAGGTGCAGGAAAAGCTGCAAAGCGGCGCGGTGGCGGACCGGCTGCAGCTAGCGCTCAAAGACACCGGCATTTCCACCCAGGAAGTGATGTCGCGTATCGAGATCGGCGCGCAAAATGCAGCGCTTGAGCGGCAATGGCTGAGCCGGGATCTGGCCTCTATCGCTGAAACCGAAGGGCTTGATCTGTCCAGACGTGATGATCTGGAAAAAGCGGTCGATCGGTTGGATGAGCTGCATGGTGAATTGGGTCGCGTCCTGAATGACGCTGAAGTTTTGCGCGACGCCGGGAATGTTGAGGTGGCCGAGAATGATCGCGCGCCAATAGACGGCCTGCCGCCAACCGCATCTGAAGCCCTGCAGAGGCTCCGGCAGGATCCGACCTCAGATCCGTTCCGTGATGATCTGGATCGTGATGCCCTGCGTCAGGAATTACATGAGCTGGTTGGGAGTGAGTACGCTGCTGACCTTGCCATCGGTGATGAAAGCGTTCTGGAGGATCACATCGAAGATCGGCTGGACCGCCTCTATATGGCGAAGGCCTATCTGCAAAGCGAACCTGAATTGGCGAATTCTGTCGCGATGGAGCATGTGCTTGATGAAATCGCCAATGAAGAGATTGAGGTGCAGCGCCAGCGTCACGTCGATATCGATGGTGAAAAAGGCGTGACCCATGGATAAGTCGCGCATCGCCCTTGGGATCCTCAGCTTTGCCGCACTTGGCGCGATCCTTGGTTATGTGTTGGCATCTACCTATCTGACATTCCGCTGGTTTGGCGTTGGTGCTGACATTGATTTCCTGATGCTGGTGCGGGGATACAATAACCTGCGGGTCACACATCCCAATGACATGCGGATTGTTCATCTGATCATTGGCATCTGCACTGGCGCGGGTGTGTTGCTCAGCGCGGTTTTGATGAATGACGCGTTGACCAAATTTGGCGAAACCCATTGGCAAACGCTCTCTGAGATGAAGCGCAGCGGTTTTTTCGGCAGGCCGGGCCATGGCTTTATCCTTGGAAAAATGGGCACCCCGAAAAGCGGCAAGCCCCTGATCATGTCCAGGGTGTTCCCCCATGCCCTGATCGTGGCCCCAACTGGGCGCGGCAAAACCACCGGCTTTGTGATCCCGAATCTGCTGACCTATCAGGGCAGTGCCGTGGTGCTGGACGTGAAAGGCGAGAACTTTGACGCCACATCGCGCCACCGAGCGGCGCAGGGCGACAAGGTGTTTCGCTTTGCGCCAACCGACTGGAAAGACGGCAGATCCCATCGTTATAATCCGCTGTTGCGCATTGCAGGGCTGGAAAACGTCGATCGGCAACAGATGGAGCTGCAGTTGCTGGCAAGCCTGTTCCTGCAGGCCGATGACCGGGTGCAGGGATTGCTCGACGGCGGGATTGATCTGTTTGTCGCTGCGGGTCTGCTGGCATTTGAACGCAAACGCCCCACCTTAGGCGAGATCTATCGCATCACGGCATCTGGAGGTGACAAACAGAAAGAATATCGTCGCCGCGCTGATGAGGTGCAAAATCCTGCGGCCAAACTGATCTTCATGCGCATGGCATCCACCAATAACGACACGCTGACCTCTTATCTGTCACTGTTGATGACTTCGGGTCTCAAACAATGGTCGAATCCCGCCATTGATCGCGCAACGGCCACATCTGACTTTGATTTTGCCGAGATCCGCAAAACACCGCTGTCGGTCTATCTGGTGGTCGAGCCTTTGATGGTGAAACCACTGGCCCCGCTGATCCGTCTGTTTTTCTCTGACCTTCTGGCGACGCTTCAGGATCACGAGCCCGGTGAAGATGAGCCATGGCCCGTGATGATCATGCTCGATGAATTCAACCGCCTTGGCAAAATGCCGATTGTCACCGACAGCATCGAAACCCTGCGTTCGTATCGCGCCAATCTGGCGATCGTAACGCAAACCATTCCCGCTCTTGACGAGATCTACGGCGAAAACGCCCGTCGTGCTTTACAGGGGAACGCCGGGATCAAGCTCTACCTGACCCCATCCGATGAAAAGACCATAGAAGAGTTGAGCAAGGCCGTTGGTAAAACCACCAAACGTGTGGTGACACGATCACGCTCAGTTGGCCGCAACCCCTTTGCCGGTCGCAGCATGTCAGAACGGACCGAAGAAACTGCGTTGCTGCCCGAGGATGAGGCGCGGCGCATGGAGCTGGATGACATCGTCCTAGTGGTCGATGCCCAGATGCCGGTTAGGGCCAAGCGGATCAAATATTACGAGGATCGGTTTTTCAAAGAAATCTTTGATCAGCAATCTGGGGACTTGCCGTATCCGTCCGCATCGGATCAGATGCGTGGTTTGCAAGGTCAAATACGTGCGTTGGAGCAAAAGATTGGCGCGATGCAGGTGTCCTCTGAGAAGAAATTGAAACCCGCGAGGCGCTCTGAAATTGATGCCATGGTCACTGACGATGCCAGTACGGAAGAGCCGCGCCCGCTACCAGCCGTCGAGGCCTATCAAGAGGCGTCGGAACGGGTCGATCAATTTATGGAGCGAGCGGCAGGGCGTTAGAGTTGAACGGAGAGGTTACGAATTATTCTTTCTTGTGGAATAATTTTACGGTAAGGTTTCCATGTGAATGGAGGTATTCATGGCAAATCATGCGATCAATCAAACCGCTCCTGCCCGTGGGGCCGTTCTGACCAAAGCCGCCCTGCGGGCGAGCGCGCGGCTTGGCCTGTCGGGGAAATTGCTCTCGGATGTTCTGGGCCTTTCTGAGGCGCAGATCTCGCGTATGCGCAACGGCGAAGCGGATCTGAGCGAAAACACCAAGGCCTTTGAGCTCGCGGCGCTGTTGGTGCGGGTGTTCCGCTCGCTTGATGCGATTGTCGGCGGGGATGAGGCTGCCGCCAAGACGTGGATCACATCTGAAAACACGGCTTTGGGCGCGCGCCCGATCGATAGAATGGTTTCAATACAGGGGCTTGCCGATGTCGTCACATATCTGGACGCAAGACGCGCTCCGATCTGAGCTGCGCCCCCTGCACGCGCCCGCCTGGCGTCTGGTTGAGGCCCAACATGTGGTTTCCACGCTCAGTCTGGTGGATAATCTGGACGAGCAAAGCCTGCTTGAGGATATTCTGGAAGAGACTAAACCGCCGGTCCCGGCGGAATGTCGGCACCTTGATTACCTGCTCAGCACCCCGTTTCGCTATCGCCCATATCCTTATGGGTCGCGGTTTCGCAAAGCAGGCCTGACACCCGGCGTTTGGTATGGGGCTGAGAGGCCGGAAACGGCGGTAGCCGAAATGGTTTTCTACCGATTTCTGTTTTATGCCGAGAGCCCGGAAACCCCATTTTCTGACAATCCAGCGGATTACACGGCGTTTTGCGTCGGCGTGGGCACGGAAAACGCGCTGGACCTGACCGCTGGCGCGCTTGCCGACGATCAAGAACTATGGACCGATCCGACAGAGTATTCTGCCTGTCAGGATCTGGCCGAGACCGCGCGTGAAACCGGCGCTGAGATCATCCGCTTCCAATCCGTTCGCGATCCGGAAAAAGGCGCAAATCTGGCCGTTCTGTCATGCAGCGCGTTTCAGGACGCTGCCCCCGTGGACCGTCAAAGCTGGCGCATCCGTATCAGTTCAACCGGTGCGCAAGCCCTCAGGGATCATCCTCGGCTGGGGTTGGAATATGGGCGCGATGCTTTTGATTTTGATCCGAGGGTTGAGGGGATGATTTGGGAACGGTGAACATAGGAAGCTGGCATTGGCTGCAAGAAATAAATTTGAAAATTCTAATGATAAGAGCCGGAATGGAATTGCTTGCGATCACAGTCAGCATCGCACTTTTATGCATCCTAACTTTCTGAGCGCTTTACCTATCTGTTCAGAAAAAATAGACTCGCGTTAAAATTGTATGCTTGGATTAAAAATGAATAACTTTTGGGATGGTGAACTAATCGGTAAAAAAGAGTTGCTACGCCTGTTGACGCGCGATGGCAAATGGCTGCGCTGGGAAAGCGAGAGCGAAGACTCGGACGACCCCAAAAAGAAACCAAAGGCCGGATGCAAGGATCAGGTTGAAGAAGCCCTATTGGCGGCGCTGCACTCGACCAATGTCGTAGTGCTCTTGGGGTCTGGGGCGTCCTTCTCGGCCAAGAACGATGGCGGGCCGAATGCGCCGGGGATGTGGCACCTGTGGGAGGCGGTCAAGAACGGTTGTGGCGAAGCTGCTTTTAACGAGGTTGCGCAATCCGTCATCGGACACGTGCCTTCCGAGGGAGAAGAGAACATCGAGGCTCTGTTGAGCTTGTGCAAGATGTCCATTGAGTTGCTGGAGATTAGGGCCGAAAAAGATGCAGCCTTCCCTGATCGTGCCAAACTGAAGCAACTTAAAGAGTTTGTGGCCACCGCAGAGCGCGAAATATTGGCTCAGGTCGGTTTCGTGCGCAGTGACACGGAACTGCCTGCACACACCGGGTTTCTTCGCAAATTCGCCCGCCGATCACCAGAAAAACCCAGAGTGAAGCTGTTTACCACGAACTATGATCTGTGTATCGAGACAGCTGGTCTCCGCTTGGGAGTGGTGCTGATCGACGGATTTTCCCACAGTTCAGAACAGCGGTTCAACCGCGATCACTTTGACCATGATATTGTGCGGCGGGCCGTATCCAGTACGAAGGCCGACTACCTCGACGGTGTGTTCCACCTCTACAAACTGCATGGTTCGGTGGATTGGCGGCGACGGTCGGATGAAGTCGTAATTCGAAGCGTTGATGACCCCGGCGACGAGCGGAAGCCAGTCCTGATCTATCCACGGTCTTCGAAATATCAGGAGGCGTTCGAAAGCCCCTACCTCGACATGTTCGCTGCCTTGCAGGCAGCGTTGCGGGAACCCGATACAACGTTGATCGTCTCCGGTTTCGGTTTCGCAGACGATCACATCAGCGCCCCGATCTGGTCAGCCATCGAAACGAACCTGTCACTGCGCCTTGTGATTTGTGATAGCGGGTTCGTTGAGCATCACAAGCTCTTCGATGAAGGGGCGCAGGAAATCGACCTCGATCTGGCTGGACAACGCCCCTACCAGAGCAAGATCGCGCGGCTTGTGCAGCAAGGTGATACTCGCATCACGATGTTGAATGGACGCTTCGAAGACCTTGCCCACGCCTTGCCGATGATCTCGGGCAAGACGGATCGCCAGCTCTTGCAGGATCGGCTTGAAAAGCTACGCGAGGGCGACGGCGCATGAGCGATATTGCCTCTCTGATCGACTCGTCCAAGCGCATCGGGACGGTTACAAGGGTGACGGCAAGTGCTGTGGAACTCACCTTGCCGAATGCTCTTGCAGCTTTGGGTAGGCGCGGACTGGCCAAAGGCTCCGTCGGAGATTTCGTGTTTGTTGATTGTGACCGCTCAGCGATCTTGGGGCGCGTGACGGAAGTTGGCATTCCAGACAGGCAGCGAAATGCCCTTGAGCACCAGATCGAAGCCGATCCCACGGTTGAACCGCAGGGGCGTGTCCAGTTGTTGGCAACTGTCAGCAAGACAACTCGGAAAGTGACGCGCGGTATCAACACACAGCCAAGGGTCGGTGATGGGGTTTACCTCGCAGAGGGCGGAGCGTTATCCAATTCCATCAAGGATGCCTTGGAGGGCGACTTGAAGGGAGACAATGCACCGTTACTTGTCGAGCTGGGGCACCTATCCGGGCTGGATGATGCCGTCCTCAGCATTCCGCCAGAGAAACTGTTCGGACGTCATTGCGGAGTATTTGGTGCGACCGGCGGGGGGAAGAGCTGGACGGTTTCCCGCCTCGTCAATGAAATCGTGCGGATCGGCGGAAAGTGTATTTTGTTCGATCCTACTGGAGAATTCACAGGAAAGGTGGCTGACGCATGGCAGTATTCGTTCAGCGAAACCGGCAATGACGATCAGCCCTTGGTTCGGTTCCCGAGTGAAAACTTATCGGAATTGGACCTACACGCTCTTCTTACTCCAACCGGCCAAAGTCAGGGTCCAGCCCTACGGAGTGCGACGAAGAGCCTTCGCATGGCTCGGGTCTTGGTGGCTGATGCGGAACGGTTCCCTGTCGAGGGGGGCGGTTCAAGGCGAAATGTAATAATCCGCAGGGGCGACGATCCGGTTGGGCATGTCGTTGTGGAAGAGCAAGGAACCATTGAAAAAGCGAATCAGAGCCGCCTCGCATACGGTCAAGCTGAGTTGTTACTTACGGACGAGTTGGCAGTTGAAACTTGCCAATTTGATTTCAGTGCGCTGTCTCGGCAGGTGCGAAACGAATGCGTTCGGCCAGTGCACAACAATGATGCATCGAGATATGGTCAACTCGACAACAATGCAGTTGGATACTGCAACTCACTGATCATTCGCATTGAAACCTTTTTGGCCTCCCCTGAATTGGCTTGTCTGTTCTCAGACAATGGTCTGGACATTTGTCGAGAGATTGAGCGTTTCTTAGATGATCCAAATGCCAAAGCAATGGTGCTGTCCTTCGAAAAAGTGAGCTTCAAGCACAACACAAGAGAATTGCTTTTGAATGCACTGGGGCGATACCTGCTCGGCCTTGCACGGCAGGGCCAATTTCGCCAGAACCCGCTCGTTTGTTGTCTGGATGAAGCGCACCAATTTATTGGTCGGACTGTTGGCGATGAATTCAATAGTGTTAGCCTTGATGCGTTCGGCCTGATTGCAAAGGAGGGTAGGAAGTATGGGCTGACGACCGTGATTGCGACCCAGCGTCCCAGAGATGTGCCGCAGGATGTTCTCAGTCAGCTTGGAACCTTGTTTGTCCACAGGCTCACGAATGACCGAGACCGGGAGACCATCGAAAGAGCTTGCGGCGATCTGGATCGCAGCGCAGCTGCTTTCATCCCATCCCTATCACAAGGCGAAGCGATCATCGTCGGCCCCGATTTACCCGCCCCTTTGCCGATCATTATGAGCAAACCAGAAAAGGGTCAACAGCCGGAAAGCCACGGTCCGAAGTACCAGGAATATTGGGGCGCAACCAAACCAGCACCGTTGACTGAAGAGTCTTGACCAAGAAAGCAGGCCGCACCGATGTTTGATTTTTATTCAACCGACTACCGTCGAACGCTTTTTCCGATGTCGACAAATCGTTACCTGATCGAAAATGGTCAAAACGAAATCCACGAGTTCTTAATTCGTTGCCTTGATCCCGATCAAGAGGCATTTTCATTCCGTTCACAGACTAGGGTTTATGCTGGAAAACCCGGCTTTCACCTAAGGCGAACCGTAAAACTAGATCCTGTGGCAGAGTTCTTCATATATGATCTCGTCTTACGAAACAGAACCCGCTTCAGAGCACCCTTCCACGAGCACAAGAAGCATTTTGGATACCGTTTTCAAGATGGTGAGCCACTAAATCCTTCGGGTTCTTTTCGGGGGTATAAAGGGGCAATTGCGGCATATCGAGAGCAATTCCGCTACAGCTTGAGCTTCGATGTCGCGGCCTATTTTAACTCGATTTACCACCATGATCTTGTTTCCTGGTTGTCTAGAACTGGTGCGTCCGAACAGGATTACCAAGCATTTGGCCAGTTTCTTCGAGAGATCAACACGGGTCGTTCAGTAGACTGTCTGCCCCAAGGCATTTACCCAACGAAAATGATTGGTAATGATTTTCTCCGTTTCGTCGAGCAGTTTCACGGGTTGCGCAGTAATGCTATTGTTAGATTTATGGACGATTTTGTCCTGTTCTCCGACTCTCGACGCGATCTTCGGCATGACTTCATTACGATCCAAGGCCTTTTGGGCGAGAAAGGCCTTTCATTGAATCCAAACAAGACCAGCGATGGAGTTCGGGAGAACGTTGAACTTGAGGATGCGATCGAAGACGTAAGGATACAGCTACTTCAACGGCGGCGCGTCGTTGTCACCGACTATGATGGCATCCCCGATGAAGAGGTCGAAATCGAACGTGATTTGTCGGATGAAGAGATGGGTTTTCTGAGAGGCCTACTACAACAAGATGATATCGAAGAAGAGGACGCGGAACTCGTGCTGGCCTTGATGGCCGAGCACGCCGAAGAAGCGATTGACCGCCTTGCAGACATTGCGCGTCGCTTTCCACATCTATTCAAGAATATTCACTCATTTTGCCTCGAGGCGGATAACGAAGAAGCCGTAGCCGCATTTGTGTTGGAATTACTGCGTGACAACGATGCGATGATCTACGAGTTTCAGCTTTTTTGGCTAACCCACATTCTTGAAGATCGGCTTCTGAACACCGCGTCAGCGGCTGAGATCATAGATAGGCTGAACAACCACCCAAACGCCACTTCGATTTCAAGGGCTAAACTACTTGAAATACCCGATTTGAGGTACGGATTGGTAGAACTTCGAGACGCTCATTTGGGTGCCGGGCAATCCGATTGGTTGTCCTGGTCTAGCGCAGTTGGCCACAGAGGACTGAATAGGATCGACCGCCGTCATAGGTTGGGCTACTTCGCCAAAGCGTCAAACTACAACAAACTCGTTTTTGACATTGTGTCGAAGGATTGAGCGCTCCTTCTGGGAACACCGGAATTCTTGATCTTGTCTGTGTACAGAGTTTTTAACAGAGTGTTCGCTCTGGGGAAACTGCGTCGCAGCATTTGAGCAACTCGCCAAGATCCGGAAAGGGCCGTTCACGCCGATCAAATCAAGGACCACAACCAACGCGCCTACCCAACCCGCCCCCAAAAACCGGTTTTACGACCGTGCGCCTTGTGAAGCTCCAGAAGATACGCCTCATGACTTGCAATACCTTGTGGCAATAGCGGATCGGCGGCCTCTGCCAGGTGGGTCAGTTTGCCCAGATACTTCACTCCATGCCCGTAGGCTTTGGAACGTGCGGCCTTTAGGATGTCGCCCAGCAGAGCGCGATAGAGGATTGTTGCGGCGGCTGGGTGCTCATGTTCCAGCGTTTCAGCCACTTTGGGCAGGCTGTGCCAATGGCCGCCATCCCAATGGGCGTGGTGCTGAATGACCACCTGAGCGGCGAGGTCGAGGCGGGGCCAGTCGAGGTAGAACCGCAAAGCCGTTTCCGGGGCCGGATGGGACAGGCCCAGTTGCATTGCGCGGGCCTCAGCGTCGATATCGTCAAAATCCGGCAGGTTTTTCAGGTAGTCGCGTAGGGTATCCGCCGACAGTTGGGTTTCAAAACACTGCCAGCGCAGGGCTTGCGCGGTGGATTTGTCATCCAATGCTTCCAGAATACGCGCTTCAAGCTGGATTTTCGCCGGTGACTGCGCATCCTCCTGGCCCTTGACCCGCGATCCGGGTTTGCGCACCCAATCTAATGCTTCATCCGCGCGCCCAGCCTCCAGCAGGCGTTCGGCCATGCCCCAGGCATCCTGCATATGCGGTTTTTTGGCGCTTTCCAGCGCGATCAATAGGTCGATATCCCGGCGCGCCTCGGCAATCATCTGGCGCATTTCTGACCATTGCGAGGCCATCGAATAATGCCAGCCATCGGTCGATAGCTTTGCCTCTTCGGCTTTGCGCAGCTCAATCGCATCGATCAGATCTGCATCCCATTGCGCGAGCGCAGGCTGGGGCAAGTGGGGCGTGACAGCTTTGGTCAGTTCCGCCAGATAGCCGTGGGTGGTTTCACCAAGACGAGCCATGATTTTATCGGGCAGCAGGGCGGCTTCAGTGTCATTGAGCTGTGCGGTCAGTTTTCCGACGCTGATAATGGCCAGATAATAGACATCCTGAACATGGCCCGATGAATCATCAACCCGCTCAAACACACGCTCATGGGTGGCAATAAAGCGGAGGAACCGATCCATCGCCATGTCAGGCGCGACGGGGGCAAGCTCGGCCTCGATCGTGCCGGTCAGGCTTTGCAGATCATCGCGAAAGGCGCGCGCTTTGTCCCATTCAATGAAGCTCCTGGCGCGTTCCAGCCCCGACAACCGCCGGTCAATCAGTTTTGCAATGCCTTCAGGGCCGGATTTTGCGGCAAGCGCGGCTTTGACCTGACGGCGAAAGCCCGCATTGCGCTCGGCCTCATCCACCACCAGTTGCGCAAGATTTTCCGCGGGCAGTTCGGTCAACTTCTCGATAGAAAGAGCGGGTTTTCGGGGCATCGGCGGCATCCATCAGTTTCCTTATGAATGAGGCTGGCACAGGGGGAAGGCAAGGAACTTATTGCAACTTCCGTGCTCAAGAGCGCTTTCACCCCAACCGTTTCGCCCGCTCCGCCATCCTCTGCGCCAACGCCGCTGCCCCAGTTCCTGCCTGCCTGATCCCAGCCCCAGCCAGTTCAGCGTTCGACCGTGTTCCAAACCGCGCCCGTGCCTTTGACCCTCTGGTCCCCACCAGTCCCTTCGCAAAGCCCATCGGCCCCGTCATGCTCGGCGGTCCTGCCATCAGGAAATTCCCGGAGATGGTACGCACAATTAGTGGTGTTGCGATGATCATGCCACCTGCGAGGAACATCATCATGAAGAATGGCACCAGCGCGCCGATGTTGCTGGCCCCGGATGGATCGCCCAGTTCGCCCATCAGGGAGCGTCCCATGCCGATCACCGTGGAAAACACCCCCGCAATCACCAGCGGATAGAGCGCATAGGACACTGTGGCGGACAGCCAGCGATGGAAATAATCTTTGCTGACATCAAAAAGCGAGAGGGCAATCATGATGGGCCCGATGCCGATCATGAAGGAGATCATGATTTTTGCAAAGATGAGGATGAGGCCGCAAAGAGCACCGATCACGCCTAGAAGAAACGCCCCGATCGCGCCAATCATCGCCCCTGCCATCCAGCGCATGTTGTCGCCAGCGGCGTTCAGATAATTGCCGAACTCCTCAATCAGATCATCAAAGGCACCCGCAAAATACCCAGCACCTGCGCCACCACCGCCCAGGCTGGCCACCATGCCGCCTGCCAGATGATCAAGCCCGTCGATAATGGCGCTGGCCACCGCATTGAACTGCACCCAGTTGAGTGAGAACATCGAGATCAGCATCAGCTTGAGCGCAAACCAGAAGGCCGTGCGCCCATCCATGGATTTGTACTGGAACGCTATATTTATAAAGACGCCGATGACCGCGAGGGTCGATCCAAGGGCAACGATACCCCCGATCTGACCCGCCACATTGCCAAAGGTGGTCTGGGCCGCATCATCCAGAAAGTTGTCGGTTGTCTCCACCATCCAGCTGACGACGCCCATGATTGCCCCCTTAACGCGCGATCGGGCGCTTCAGAAACGCCTTCAGAATATGTTCTCCATCAAAATCAGGCGTGACGGCTACCAACTCCCAGCCGTCGTGGCCCAAAGCATTCAACTGTGCCTCGACCTTGGCGGGTTTGGTTTTTTCTGTGTTGATCTGCTCGACCTTGTATTCAAACATGCTGAACCTCTTTTTCCTGTGCCGGTTCCCCCGGCAGATAAAATTCTGTGATCCCGCGCGCGCCTTCATGACGGCCCGCCTGAATAATCACATCGATGGATCGCGTGATGTATTGAATCATATCCTGATAGGTCATGGGTACGTCGGTTTTGAGCGCAGCGATGGCCAGCCGCTGAACCGCCAGTTGAGGTGTTTCTGCATGCAGGGTGGTGAGAGACCCACCATGACCGGTGTTGATGGCCTCAAGGAATGTCATCGCTTCCTTGCCGCGCACTTCGCCCAGAACAATCCGGTCAGGCCGCATTCGCAGGGTTGAGGTCAGCAGCACATCCGCGCTGCGTGTTTCCTCATCGCGATCCGAGATCAGCGTGACCACATTGGGTTGTTCGGGGCGCAGCTCGGCGGCTTCTTCAATGGTGATGATCCGCTCGGGCTCTGGCACAAAGGACAGGATTTTGCGTGCGGTCACGGTTTTCCCGGTCGAGGTGCCCCCGGCTACGATCATGTTGAGCTTGTGCAAGACACAGAAACTGATCGCAGCATCAATGTCGCCTGTAGCAACCACATCGCGCAGCTCAGCGTTTCTCTTGCGCCGCAACCCTTCAAGACCACGCTCGGACCCATAGAGATAAGACAGCTTGATCTGATCCAGCGGCAGATCTGCAAAGAACCGCAGGGAAATGGCAAAGCTGCCATCCACAGCAGGCGGTTGGATCACCTGCGCGCGGATGGGCCGGTCCCGATAGGTGATGCTAACCGAGACAATGGGCTTTGTGCGGCTGAGGGTGGTATTTGCAGCAGATGCAATCTGATTGCCCAGATCTTTGATTTCGTTGGGCGTCAGCGCGCGTTCGATCTTTCGCATAAAGTGATCGCCCTGGAACTCGGCCCAAAGCGTGCCGTCAGGGTTGATGCCAAGCTCAATCAGCTTTGGATCCCGTGCCTCGGGCAGTTTATCGAGGGAGTTTTGCAGGTAGCTGGCGGCCATGATCAGAATATCTCCAGATCGCGGTCCACCATGACCGTGACGCGGCTGCCCTGATCGACATAGATCAACGGCGCGATGGAGAGATATTCGCCCATCACGCTACGGGTGCTGTCCTGCAGATCTTCGCCGATGTTTTCCAGCACATCGGATGTGGTTTCATTGACAGAACTTTCAGCGGCAACAGTTGGCAGCGCACCGATCAATGAGATCAGAGCGGCTGAACCGAACCGCGCGCCAAAACGGCTATCAACAAAGCCGGTTGTGCCAGAGCGGCCCAACTCATCGCCACCAAAAGCGCTGATTTCCACGGTCTGATTGTCTGGCAGGATAATGCGATCCCAGGCGATGGTAATGCGCTGCTGCGCAATATCCACGCCGGACTGATACCGCCCAATCAGACGTGAGCCACGCGCAATCAATACTCGTGACCCATCGTAGGCATGCACATCTTCCGACACGATCGCACGCACCTGACCGGCCAGAGAGCTGTCGATGGCGGTTTCCAGAACGGCCTGGATCATCGTGCCCTGAACAACAGTGTTGGACGGATTCACGATCAGCTGCGCCTGCGTGACCTCTGCCGGTGCCGCACCGTTGCGGACAAAGTCCGTGTTGCCATCAAGGCGACGTTGCTCAGAGGCCGACGCATCATTGCCTCCACCAGATCCGCCAAAGGCGATGATCGGGCTCGCAATGCGGGCCTGCAACTCTTCCTGTTCGGCCTGACGACGGCGCTCCAGCTCCTGCAGGCGGAGCTCTTCAGCCGTGGGGCCAGATGGCGGTGCCGTGCGAGGCGTTTCCAATCGGGCCAGCTCCAGATCCGTTTGCAGACGCTGGATTTCTCGGGCGCGTTCTTCAAGCTGTTCCTGCAGGGCAGATTGGCTGCTGGCTGCATCTTCGCGCAGACGGGCCATTTCTTCTCTGAGGGCCGCGATCTGCTCATCATCTACAACCGGCGGCGCTGGCGGCGCGTTTCGCAGGGCGGTGATTTCAGCGCGCATGGCTTCAAGTTGCGCTTGCAATTCGGCATTTCCCGCATCGGGCTCAGATGGAGTGATGGGTGGTACAGGTTCTGGCACTGGATCCTGCGGATCAATCCGCCCAAAGCCGGATCCAACCGTTTGGAATTCTTCGGGAATGCCTGTGGGCAATTGTTCAGGCTCGGGCGTTTTGTGGAATATAATCCACAAAGCACCAAGCGCGACGATTCCGCCCAATATGATCAATGGAAGCAAAGGTAGGCGCTTTCCTGTTGCAGGTTTTCCCTCACTTTCAAGTGCTTTGAGGCGTTTCTTTAGATCAGAGGTTTCAGCCATCTTGCGCCGCCTCGCTCATTTCCTGCACGCAAACCTCTTCTTCGCCCAAGCGCAGCACCCAGCGGGTATTGACGCCGGAGACGCGGATCACGCCGTCAGGCTGCGCCAGCGCATTCACACTGCGCTCATTGCCACCTGACCAGCGGAAGATTGCTGGGATTGGTGCGTTCCGATCAAAGCGGAAATAGGTGAAGGTGCCGTCATCCCAGATTTCTCGGGGGGTGATTTCTGAACGTTCACTGACGCCGTAAGCATGGTTTGGCGCGCTGCGGGCTATCGCCTGCCGTGTTGGCCGGGCGCTGTCTGGATAGGAGAACCGGATTACATAGAATGTGGGCGATGAGGCCTCAGTCACGTTGAAGTAATAGGCCCGCTGATTGGTGTAAACCGTGATGTTGGTATGCGCGCCGCGTGTGACGGGTTTGATCGCGAAGGCCTGGCCGCCGGGAACGCCATCAAGCAGAAAACCTTCGGTGTCGCCTGCAATGATCGAGCGGATGGTTTCGCCACGGCCAAACTCAATGCTGGTTACATGGGTCAAGCTGGTGCGGATGCGATAGACTTGACCGTCTTGATATATGGCCTCGCGCACACGGGTATCATGGCGGCCCTGACGAGGTTGGGTTTCAGCAAGGGCGCTTTGGCTCATGATACTGAGAATGAATGTGAGAAAGATCAAAAAGCGCTGCATATCTTACACTTCTTAGTTCATTCGGGCCGATCCGAGCGGATCGCATATTCAGTGACGGTGAAGCCAAAAGGGTTTTGCCAGACATCATCGATTGAACGGCTGTTTTCCGGGCGGAACTCAAAGAGCAATGTCGCGGTGAAGAGCCCATTTTGATTGCCGCGCGGGGTGTTTAACCGCTTGCGCAGACGCACCAGCACGCGGTTGCTGCTGATATGGGTGATCGAGAGCACTTCGACCTCAAGCCGCGCATCTGCCCCATAACTATCCGGCGGATAGGCCTCATGACCGCTGGTCCAGAGTGCGCGCAAGTTTGATGCGGCAGCGCCATCAGATTGTTCCAACACCCGGCGCACGCGTACATCATTGTCGAGCTGGTTGTATGTTTCGCGATCAATGACATAGCGATAGACCTGCGCTTCAATGATGGCGGGGCGTTCCGTGAGCGAAACAGCCTGCACGCTGGCATTTGGCAGGGCCATGCCGGTTTCGCTATCAAAGGGCACAATCATGGGCGCAGGATCGACATCAAGTATGGCCACTCCAGCGGCGGCCAGACAGCCGATGACGCCAAACGCCATGCCTGCAAATCCGAGTTTTTGCCACATCAGTTCCCGTCGCCGTGCGCCATAAACCAGTTCTTCTTCAATGACCTCTTCTTCACTTGCCATGCCAGATCACTCCGCACGCAGGTCAGGCAGGGTGAAGTCCATATAACGGCGCTCTTCCGCCAATGTCGCGGCATCTGCGACGCCAGACTGACCTGCGCCAACGGTCTGGATGGCTTCGAGCTCCCACATGCGTGTCATGGCTATGGCGAGCTCTGCGGTGACACGCGTGTTGTGATCAACGGCTTCTTTCAGCGTCTCCATATCCGGGATCATGCCGACCAACCGCTCCACACGCTCCAGAGATTGCGCGGCTTCGGCATAGCTGTTTTCAGCAGCGGCAGACATCACCGCGCCGGTGCCTGCCTGATTGGCGATACGTTCCGCGCCGGGGTTGCCACTCGAGGACATCTGGCTGAGGCTGTCCTGGTCAAAGCCCGCATCTTCCAGCGCCTGTGTCATCCGACCTTCCATTTCCGGGGCAGCATCGCCGATGAGGCCGCTGAAGTCGCCGTTCTGGATGCGCCGGATCGTGCCAAGAAGATCACCAAACTCCTGATCCAGAAGCCCGTCGAGATCCCCGCCCATGACCATATCGACAATGTCTGTCGCGCCGGTCAGGGCGGCATAGGTTTCATTCAGGGTATCAAGCTGTTGCTGCACCAGATCGAGCTGTTCCAGAAGTGTGTCGAGCTGATCGGTCTGGATGCCAAAATCTTCCAGCATCTGCTGCAACTGGCGGATTTCCTGCGCAATATTGCGGGTGTCCACTGTGGGCACGCCTTGGGCGAAGGCTGGCGTGATGGCGATGGACAGGCTGATAATGACAGCAGTTAAAAAACGGATCATGGCAAGACCTCCAGATCAAAGTGCATAAATTCTTGCTCAAAGGCCTGAGCGGTGGCCATAGCCAGCTCAGCTGCCGAGAGCGGACGGGTATGAGCCGCCTTGAGGCGAATGCGGATCGCCATCAGCCGGGTGAGTTCCGCGCGGGCATAAGTGTTGAGCGACATGGCCTCATGAATGTCGGCAGTCTCACCAGCGCGGGCGATTATGTCTTGCACACGCAGCGCGGCGGCGCGGATTGAGATCATCGAATAGTCGCCGTAAACGCCTGCGCCATGGGATGTCAGGCTCATGGTGGAATTGGCGAGAAGTACCGGATCGATGGTGCCAAGCGCATCAGCGCCGCCTACTCGGGCGAGATAGAGATTATAGCGCTCGGGAATGACCTGCACGTAATGCTGGGTTTCTGCAAAAGGCGGCACGCCACCGTAGCGTTGCACATTGCCGGGACCGGCATTGTAGGCCGCCAGCCCATGAATGATGTTGCCATCAAACATGGCGAGCATCTGCGCCAGATACCGCGCGCCGCCCGTGACCTGCACATAAGGGCTTTCATAATAGGCTGGATAAATCCCGAGATCCTGCGCCGTGCCGGGCATGATCTGGGTAAGGCCAAATGCTCCGACAGGCGAGCGCGCCCCGATGGTAAAGCGGCTTTCCTGCCAGATCAGCGCCTGAAGCAGGCAGCGCCATTGTTTGGGCGACAGACCAGCAGCGCGCACACCGGGCATATGGTAGGTTTCCTGCGCCCCGCGAATGATCAGGCTTTCGATATTGCCCGCCGCATCGCCAAAGAGCTGTGCGCCACCGGGATTAGGATCCGTCGTGCCGTATAGAGTGGAGGCCGCACTATCAGGCGTGCTGCCTTGTTCCAGCGCCGCAATGGTTGCCACGCCTGACAGGCTGGAAGCCTCAAGAATATCGCTCAGTGCCTGCAATTGCTGTTCTTCGATTTCGGCCAGCGCCTCTTCCTGGCTCAGGCGTTCACGCTGAACCACAAGATCCCGATCCCCTTGTGCGAGGATCCGTTCGCGCTGCAAAAACGCGCCCGTATCAAAAGTGGGCACGCCCTGCGCAGAGGCAGAGTCGCTCAAACAGATCAGGCAAATGAGAATGCGCCTAACCATTCGGCACCCCAATCGGTGTGAGCAATTCAAAATGACAATCGCTGCGGGTGGTTTCAGCGAAGGAATTGAAGCATTTCGCTTCTGAGGGGCGATATTCAGCGCAGGCCGACAAGACCAACAGGCCAGCAAGGATCAAAGCAGATTTACGCATCAGATATTTCTCCAGAATTCGGGGTTTTGGCGATAATCAGCGCCCACCAGCGCTTCGCCTTTTTCCATGCCGCCAAGGATTGTGAGGTAAGGGCCAAGGGCGCTGAGATCAGCATCAATCACGACAGCGCCCTGATCATCTCGCACGAGAGCCAGCCGGGAATTGCTGCCGGTTCCAAGCAACACAGCCAGTTCTTTCTCTGAGAGTTCCAGCATGGTGTAATCACTGGCCGAGGCGCGGATGTTGGGCAGCAGGAGTTGTGTTGGCACGGCCTCGACGATGGTCTTGCCGGTGCGGGTTTTTTCAAGCTGGCTGGCATATTGGGTCATCATCACAACGACCGCGTTTTGTTTGCGCGCTGTGACCAACCAGTTGCTCAACCGATCGGCAAAATACGGATTGTCGAGTGCCTTCCACGCTTCATCAATGATGATCAACGTCGGCTTGCGATCCTCAATCACGCGTTCCACCCGGCGAAAGAGGTAAGACAGAACGGCCATGCGTTCTTTTTCACTTTCGCTGTCGAGAATGCCGGTCAGATCAAACCCGACAACATCACCATCAAGCGAGAACGTGTCATCTGTGCTCTGCCCAAAAATCCAACCATAGCGGCCTTCAGCGGTCCATTCCTGAATGCGCTCAAATAGATCACCTTCATCGGCACCAGCTACAAAGAGCGAGGCCAGATCCTGCCAATTGCGCAGATCGGCATCTGTCGCATCAGCATTCTGGCGCACCACCTCCTGAATGCGGTTGATCTGCACAGGGCTGAGCGGTTTGTCTGTGCGGTGCAGCAGCGTGGCGAGCCAGTCTGACAGCCATGCCTGACCCCGTGGATCGATTTCTGTGCGCAGCGGATTGAGGCCGGTGGTTTCGCCTGCCTTGATCGCACTATAGCGCCCGCCATTGGCGCGCACGGCCATTTCCATGCCGAGGCGGTAGTCAAATACAAAGATCCGCGCATCACAGCGCCGGGCCTGTGTCATCAGGAAGGCTGACAGAACTGACTTCCCCGAACCGGGGCGACCAAGGATCAGCGTGTGCCCGCCCGTGGGCTCTTTGTCCGGCTGGCCGGTCTCGTGATAGTTGAACAAAAAGCCGGAGCGTTCCGGTGTTGGAAAAAGCGAGATCGGCTTGCCCCAGGGCACCTTACTGCCCGGCTTTCCAAGCTGGCTGCGATGCAGGGCGGCCAGATCCGCAAAATTCATATTGGTGATTGCGGCCTTGCGGCTTCGCATCTGCCCATTGCCGGGGTGCTGAGCAAAGTAATGGCTGCGGGCGGCGAAGCTCTCATTGACCAGATTGACGCCTTCAGTCGCGGCAATGTTTCGGATTTCAGCCGCGATGCTCTCCAGCTTTTCCTCAATTTCGGCAAAGACAGTCACCGTCATATGGTGATCACCAAAGCTGAGGCGTTTGGACTCCAGATCATCCAGTGCCTCCACCAGTTCTTCGGCGAGGGAAATTGCCCCATCATCGCTGGCTTTCATCAGCCGCTGTTGGCGTTTGATCCGCCCGGCCATGATATTGCTGTTGATCGGTGTGAATGAATGCGTGACCACCATGTCCACCGGCAGGTTCAGCTCATCAAACATGGTGCAGCTGGTCTTGGCAGGATAGGTCTTGATGGCAAAGCTAGTGCCAAAGCGTTGCCCGGTCGCGCCTTCATCAAGGAGGAAGTTGCGCCCGAGGAATGTGATACGCGTGTTGGCCACATCTTCCGCAATCACGCCAAAGCGGGATTTGGGAAAGAGTGGTGTTTCGCGACCGGTGTTGACAGCACCGAGAAAGCCGAGAAGCCCGCCTGATTTCGCAGACAGCAGATGGGGTTTCATCTCTGCAAAAGAAGACATCAGAAAGCGAACCACCTCTTCGAGTTTGCGGAGTTGCTTGACTGTTTGGGATTTGAGGTGAGCGATAGAATCTGAACGCCGTAAACGCAGCCGTGTCCCGACAGGCGGACGTTTCAGCACCGTCAGTGTGAGGGTTTTATCGCGCAGTCCGGCCTCTTGCATCGCGCTCTGCCAACGCTGATCGACCAAAGCGGCGAAACTACTGTCCGTGAGTGGTGGCAAGTTCGTTTCGATCGCTTTCGAGACCTTGTGTACATAGAAACTGTACTCAGGCCCGATCTGCGCGATGATCGCGGCGAAGAGCGCGCGGATCTTCTCCAGATGCACATCATCGCTGGTCATGCTGTTGATGCCATCAAGGCGGATGCACTGAAACAGCGCATTCCCACGCGTGCGGATGGTCACGTCATCAACCAGCGACACATAGGGCAACATGCTGGCCATAGGGCGTTCTCGGTTGGCCCAGTCTGGCAGGCCGCTTTCATCACGGGGCATAACCGTCACCCCCGTGGATCTTACAATTGGCCGTTGGGGGCGTTTCCTGTAGGGCCGTCACGACCACTTCCAAAAACGCTGGATCCCAATCGGCGGCCTTCCAGAGTGCGGGATATGCAAGTCCGGCCAGAATGATGACAGGCCAGCTCTGCACCCACAGAAACACCAGCACAAACCCGAAGAGCCAGACCATGGCATACATGATCGGCAGGCCGATGAGTTTCGGCGGGCGGATCAAGCCAAGGAAGAGACGGGTTTGCGTTGCCATCGACTTACGCGCCCCAGATGGCGGTGACGATGGTGGGGGCAGCGGCGATGCCAGCAATGGCAACCAGCACCCAGAGTGCCTGGCGGAAATCCAGAATGCCAAAAAGCCAGGACAGGAACACGCCGATCAGGGCGAGCGTGCCGATGACAATCCCCAAGGGGCCGGTGATCGTATCAACAATGCCCTGCAGCAGATTCTGCACGGGCGATAAATCAATGCTCTGTGCCAGCGCTGGATTGGCAAACATCAGGCTTGCCAAAGTCAGTGTCAGAAATGTCCGTAAATTCAATCGCATCAGGAGGCTCCGCTTAATCTTTCCGCAACCGCCATGACGCGGCGGACGTGGTTTTGGGTTTCTCGGTATGGGGGAATGCCGCCATGGCGCGTGACCGCGTCGGGGCCAGCGTTATAGGCGGCCAGGGCAAGTTCGGGTGTTCCGAACTGCGCAAGCATCATCAGAAGGTAACGCGCGGATCCATCCAGATTGGAGCGCCAGTCATGGGGGTCGACGTTCAGTTGCGTCGCTGTCGCGGGCATCAACTGACCGAGGCCGATCGCCCCGACAGAGCTGCGGGCAGACGGACGATAGGCGCTTTCGACCTCGATATTGGCCTGAAACAGGATCTGCCAACTTGACACAGACAGGCCTGCGCGGCGTAGAGCACTGTGCCCGCCGTATCTCTGGGCGGTTTCCTGAATGGCTGTGAGGATTTCCGGGCGGGGGATGGCGAGGTTGGGGAGCGCAGGTTCCGGCTCTGAATTCAGAGAAAACACAACCGGCTCAGGCCTACGCTGGCCAACGCCATCGACATAAGTCTGGGCAAATCCTGATTGCGGTGTTGTTGAGGTCAGCCTTCCATCCGGCTGAATTGACAGCACAAAGCCTTCGGCGTGGGTTGCGCTTGCCCAAATAAGAGTAAGCAGAAAACCCGTCTTAGCTGGCGTCCAGCTTGTGCGAAGCCACTTTGCCCTCGAGCATCGGGATCGATGCCATGGTGAGACCAATCCCGGCAAGGAAGCTGACCAAGCCATTGATCGTCTTGAATTCCCGCGCCACCATATTGTTGCGCGACGTGACCAACAGGCGGCGCATCTCACCATCCGGAGACACGCAATGCACGGTCCAAACACCGGACCACTGGGCTGACGTTCTTGTGGGCGTAACGCGGCAGACAACATCCGCTGAATGTCCCTCAGCGAGCAGCGCGCGCAGCCCGTCTTCGCTAACAACATTCGGGGCGTCTTGCATCAGGTTCATAGGTCAGGCCTTGCGTATCATTGCTATGACCTGTCAGCCCCTCATGGGCTGCCTGATCAATGCGTAATTATAATATTGCAATCAATGGCGGCTTTGTGATTTGTCGTCATATCAATGCTGCAAAAGACATTTAGTGGAATATCTTCCTCAAACCAAGGTGGTTGAAGAAATGCACGAGAAAATCGTGGGGTGTGTGCTGGTGTATCTGTTGGTTGCTCAAGCGGCGGTTGCGCAGAGCTGCCTGCGGCCCATTCCGCCTTTTGTGCCCGAAAGGGCGGAAGACATCAGGGCTTATTCAGATCTTTTGAAGCAGGACATGGAAGCTTATTTTGACGATGTGCAAAGGTATTTCCGCTGCATCGATACTGAGCGGGGCGAGGTGTTTGCAGAGGCCGGGCGTGTAACGGAGGAATATGAGCGGGTGTTGGATATAGTGAATGACAACTCCGAATAGTCGTTATTTCTGTTTTTCGAACTCAGTGATTGTTTGCTCAATGTCCCAATCAGAATACAGCGTGACTTGTGTTTCGCCGTTATCCCATTGGTAAAGTAGGCCGATTTCTTCGCCGGTTTCGAAACAGTTAATGCGACCGATTGGGTCAGCGGTGTTTCGGCTGTTTTCGACAGAGTTCATGATGCACCTCTCGGGGCCAAGAGCTCTTGCGGATCAACCCCGAGGGCATGCGCAATCTGCTCGAGCTTATCTGCCGAGGCTGAGTTTCGAGCCAGTTCGATCTTGCTGATATAGCTGCGATCGACGTTGGCCATTAATGCGAGTTCTTCTTGGCTTAGGTTTCTGGAATGTCTTAGATTCTGGATATTTAGACCAATGCGTTCCCTTAATTTCATGGCTTCTCTTCAGCCAGAACATGCACGTGCCTCTACGGAATATATTCCACAAAACGACCGTGAGGGGCTGCCACGCTTGATTGCACTTCCAACATGACGGCAATTTCAATGTTATAATTTTGGAACGTTATGGAGGTTGTAATGCGCTTTGCAATTCACAGAAACGGCATCGGTGTGATCTTGTCTGCGATTTTGGGGCTGGTATCCCCGCAACCGGCCAAGGCCTATCCCGTCGATTGCGCTATTCTGCTTTGCCTGGCTGGTGGGTGGCCCGCGTCAGCAGAATGCGCTCATGCCCGTGCCGTGTTCATTCGCCGCATCACACCGTGGCCGATCGAGCCACCTTTGCAAATCTGGCGCTGTCCGATGGGAGTATCTCTGAACATGCCGTTGCAAAGCCGCCCCAGCCCGGCGCAGCTGATCCTGGCGCAAGTTTCGGAAGGCAGCGGTGCTGATATTGATATCAGTGGGGTTGAATTTGATTTCGTTCGCTCGATCCGCGTTTGGGATGTGCGTTATTATAGCCACCGACGTCGTGGACGTGATGATGAATGCTCTGAGAGCTCATATATGCGTCTGGGATCATACGCAGCTCAGGGGGAATTTGCGTGGCGGCGGACCAGCCCAGACGCAGCGCCAGCTTGGGTTCTTCCGTCTCGCCGGTGTTCATCAGGCAACTGGAGGCGTGGCGTTGGCGTTGAATGGGAAGATCACGAAGGCAATCATGGCTATGAATGGGTGGCTTATTGACGACGTGGAGTGCCATTCATTTGACTGCGCGCCTGGTTTTTGAGTGGTGCCGTTGTCCGGCACCGAGGATAAGATGAGCAACCAAGAAAAGGTGCGCCATTTCGACCATCTCTGGAAACCATACTCCCTCGGTTGCAGACCGGGCATTTATCGCCTTCCGAAATGGGTTCCTTCAAGCGAACCGACTGACCGGGCGTGGAGCGCGGCTGTCTGATCGACAATAGGTTCTTTTTGTAATCACAGCCGGGATATGTACTGCAGGTTTCAAATGGGCCAAAGCGACTGTTTTTTTGAACAAGCGTGCCAGTTTCACATTTGGGGCACACCTTAAGTGTCGCCTTCGCGGTTTTGATCTCAGTATATCCGTCTTTAGCGAGCTCCACGACAAATCTTGAAGGCTTATTTTGTAGTGTGTAAATGCGTGTTTGCCTTCGAGAGCGTGTAAGGGCCACATAAAAAAGTCGGCGTTCTTCAGCCATCGAATAGTCATCGGGATCCGGCATCGCAATCTGTAAGGCGGGGTCGTCAACAATTTGGCTTGGAAAGCCCATCAACCCCTCGATGACATTCAGAAGCATTACATAATCAGCTTCCAGGCCTTTGGAGGCATGAGCCGTTGAAAAGCTTAGATTAAGTTGGGTGCCATATGCGCGTTGCCATTTGCCAAAGCTGGCAGGTTTGTCACGGTGATAACGTCCCAATAGCATTACCGATATCTTTGTGTCATCGGTGATATCCAGTTCCCCACGTTTAGCCGTTGCAAATAGCTGCTCGAGATCTTTTTCGACGCGCTCCAATAGGGCGCGCTCGTTCTCAGCTGCAAATGTATGGAGTCCAGATCGAGCATAAGTATTTGTTGTTTCGACAGGTTTTCTGATTTGCTTTGGGTTTTTCTGAATGAATGCACTGGATGCATCACAGATGACCTGTGGGCATCTAAATGTCTTGCTCAAGGTCAGTTGTGTCGAATGAGGGAAGGTTTCTCCGAAGCCAGTCATGACAGAGATATCTGCCCCAGCAAAGCGGTTGATGCCTTGCCAGTCGTCACCAACGACGCAGAGGTTTGCTGACGGCCCAGCATTGTTTTTGAGGGCTTTGAGTAGCTGCAGTTTGGCCTGCGACACATCCTGAAACTCATCTGCCAGCATCATGCTATAAGGGCTTTGATATGCGCCGGTTTCAATGTGTTGGATGGCGTTTAACAACATGTCATCGAAGTCGACACATTCCTCCGCTTGCAGTCGCCGCTGCCATTCATCTGCAATTTTTTCATACAGTTTCACAAAGCGCTTCAAGCGGTCGCGGTGTCCGCGTTCCAATTTTGAAATTGTATGCTGAAGATCATGATGGCTCAATCGGTTGCTTTTGACATGCTGTTGAAATGCGCGAATTGTAGAAGCCAGTTGTTGGGAGGGGATCGGCTCTTGCCCCTGTGCAGTACGCTCTGCGTCAAAGCCGAAGACTTCGCCGCGCTGTTCCAACTCCCGTTTCAACCGATCGAGGTCGTCGCCATCTCGCAGACCATAAGACGTGGTTTCAAATAGCTGTGTTTCCATCTCCGTGTGAAGTGATCTTTTCCAGCGAGCACCCTCGACATAATCGCCGGAAAAATGTTCTGGGGCATTACCCTCTGCATCAAGTGCAAAATGCTCGTGGTATAGCTGGATACGGGGATAGTAGAAATCGGGGTGGTACTGTGAATGTTCTTCCGTGACCGTGTCGTGTTCATAGGGGCGTTCATATTCGTACTGAACTCCGTGATAGAAGAGAAAATCACAGATCATCCGCTCTTCTTGACTTTTGACCCACTTGCCATCGGCAGTTCGAATGGTGCCCTGTCCGCTGGACGTCAAACTGGCTTCGTTCTGGATTTCCACCCCTCCGATATCCCGACCAAAAATGGTTCGGAACATGTCCCATTCATGCCTGAAACGAGGGTCGTTCTGACGTAGATCATCTACGATTTCTGATATGGCGCGAAGGCCATTGTCGTTAACAACCCATTCCGCCATACGAGGCTTGCGTCCTGTGGTTTTTCCGATGACCTCAAGGCCAAAAGCGTTGAAGGTCTTCACATTGATACGATCCACATTTGCAATGCCGGAAAGGCGCTCCTTCAGGCGTGCCTCTAGTTCCTTTTTTACCGACACGTTGAAAGCGAGGATCAGGATTTGTTCTGGCTGAACAAGCCCTTCCTTCAATGCGTATCCGACGCGGGCGACAATCGTCGAGGTTTTGCCAGATCCAGCAGCGGCAACGATTTGCACCGCATCATCCATGCAGATGCAGCAGTTCATCTGCTCGTCAGTTAGGGGATTGCGTTCAATAGTATCGAAAAAGGCGGCATTCTTTTCCTTTTGGGAAACGAGAATGGAGTCGTTGTGAGATGCGAACTCTTGCAGTAGTGATTCCTCACATCGATCAAGATCTTGTCGTTTTACCGATCGCCGCATCCAATCATCGGTGCTTACGATTGGGTTCTCTGGCGATCCGCCGTTTTCAAAAGGCGGGAAATCACGAATGACTTCAGTCGCACGATATTTGGGGATCCATCTGGACCAATCAATGGTTTTTTCCCACTGTGAGCGCCATTCAGAATAGTCAGAGTTGGTGTCAATGCATGGTGGTGGGACTGGCTTGTTGTTTTTGCGCGAGCCTGAACCTATCTGGCGTTGGCGCGGAGTTTTTTCCTCTTTGCTAAATAGCGAACCAATGCCACCGAGAACTGCTGCGCCAATAATCCATTCAATCAAATCATTTACTTTCTTTCAGATCATAAATTGACCTAAGTTTCTGGGCGATTGCCAGTATCAATTGCAGCCATTCGAGCGATAATGTCGCTGGCTATGTTTTCATAAAGTGCGGCCTGACGCTCACGTACTGAACCCGGTTTGGGTTTGCGGCGGCGAATTCTTTCAGCAAGCCACAGCAAAATACGCGCGGCTGGCTCAGTGACTTTGTCAGGTGTCGGAGCTGGATAGTTTTCTTCAAGAAGAGCAACAACTTCTGCGTTCATACTGCGGTGATTTTTGTCCGCTGCTGCACGAATTCTGTCGCGTAGGCCATCTGGCAGACGGATGATGAACTTATCTTGATTCTGGGTTTTTTCTGACATGGTGGCAGGTTGCCATATTTTGCCCTTGACGCAATGGTGGCTAAGTGCCATCAATTCAAAATCTACAATCGAAAGGTGTTTCATGAATTGTCGAAAGCCCATGCAATTGCGGCTCCCGGAAGAGCTGAAAGACTGGATTAAGGCTGAGTCGGATCGGAATGGAAGCTCGCAGAACTCTGAAGTCATTCGAGCGATCCGTGCCGCCAAAGAGCGCCGAAGTGAAAGCGTGCCAGCCGCACAAACGGTTCAGGGAGGGCTTTCATGTCAAATGTAACAGTGCACACCAAAGCCAGACAGGCGGCCTCTCAGTTTATCCGCGAGGCGCGTGAGGCAGGCTGGTTGCGGGCAAAACTTGAAATAAAACCAGATGGTAGCGTGACGGTTGATGCGGGCATGGTTGACCCTGAAGCGGCTGACGATTTCCTGTCCAGCGATCTGAGAATGGTCAATGACTCGTAAGAGCCTGCCAAAATATGTCTACAATGACAGGGGGTATCTGCGCTTCATTCGTCGATCCCGAGGCATTGCCGAAATGATGCACGAGGAGCCAGGAACGCCCGAGTTCTGGGATCATTACAATAGGTTGCTGAAAGGAAAACCTGCGCCAGCACCAATCAAACGCAACTTTGAAGCATTAATCCTCAGTTACTATGAAAGCGATGCCTATAAGAAGCTAAAGCCGCGCACGCGATCAGATTATCGTCGTTATATCAGTCACATCCGCGAGATCTGGGGTGAGAAAGATCCAGCCCGGATTGAAACGCACCATATCTATGAATTGCACCGCGCCAACGCATCACGCTGGCGGCAGGCGAATTATCTGGTGCAGGTGATGGTGGTTTTGATGAATCACGCCCGGCTGATCGGTTTCATCAAGAAAGAGCACGGTAATCCTGCTAAGGGCATTCCTTTGTTCAAGCAAGAAGGTGACGGCTGGGAGCCGTGGCCAGACGACGTGCGCGAGGAATTTGAGGCGTTGGCGTCAAAGCGGGCTCGGCTCGTCTATGAGCTCTGCATTGGTACGGGGCAGCGCATTGGCGATGTCGTGAAAATGCAGTGGGCGCATTTTTCCGATGATGGGTTCGATTTTACGCAGGGCAAGACAGACAAGCCGCTTTGGATCCCTTTGACAGACAGGCTCAGAGAGTATCTGGCCGGTTATGAGCGCGGAGAGGGTACAGTTGTAACTAACGCCAAGGGTCAATCGGTCAGCTATCGCATCGTCGCCGAAGAGATGCGCGCGATCAAAAAGAAGATGGAGCACGAAAAGGCTGGTTACTACAAAACCCACGGCCTTAGGAAAAACGCGACAATCGAGCTTTATCTGGCGGGGTGTGATGACGAGATGGTCAAAGCCGTCACCGGTCACTCAGGCGTCGAGATGCTGAAAAAGTACGGTGGGCCGATCCGGCAAAGAGAGCTTGCGAAGCGCGCTCAAGAGGCAAGAAATCAAATGGAACGAAGCAAGACCGAAACGTGAAAGTTTCAACGGTTGTTTCAAAAATGGCAGTGAAGGAGAGTAAGGATGACGCAAGTCATTGATTTTATTGGAGGCGAGTACCGGAATCGAACCGGTGTACACGGATTTGCAAGAGATGGAATGCCGCTGATTTCGCACAGCTTCTCGACTAGACCAAGCCGGAAATATCGCGGAACGTATCGTGAATGCCTAGAGACCCTTCAAGGCTTCGCGGTGGCCCCATGTGACCACATCGAACAGCAGCTGCGGAGACAGGCGCTGCGGGTTCGGAAGGCCAAGCGCGGCAGCGATGATTTCCGAACAGAACCACCGGTCTTCATCATGGCGACCGAGCGCCAAAACATGCGACAGTAGCAGTCCGATGTAGTCATACCGGGCACCGATGCGCGACCGGATGAAGTCCGCCGGACCATCAGCGTCGATGGCCAGCTGGACCAGATCCCAATGTGCAGGCTTCAGCACCATCACCTTCGACCGCACCCCGCCGTCGCGACCGGACGAGGATAGGCATTCTAGCGCCTGGCCGAAGTCAGCGGCCCCGGCAATGAATTCCACATGGCTATACCGGCCACGGGTCGCGAAGCGAATTCCCGCATCCTGCAACCGATGCCACGGGTCAGTCGCCAGCCCTTTATAGAAGGCAAGCGAAATCATTGCGGGCCACCCTGCTGAAGACCAGCTTGGAGCTGGTCATACCAGTCAGCGCAGCGCGCGGTTCGTGCGTTCTGACGGGCCAGCGCCGCGTCAGCCTTCAGCACCGCCACATCCAGCCGGTCACCTGCACGCACACCGCTATAGGACAGACGGCGGCAGTCTTCCGGCAGGTCGGGCAAAACCTGTTCAGCACGCGCCTCCCCGACCGCCGCACCAGCAGCCTGAATGCGGGCGCTGTCAGTTTGCCCGCAGGCGGCGCAAAAGGTCGGTATCCACAACACCTTCAGGATTGACTTGGGTTTCACTTTCGTAAGCCTCCAGCTCTGCGGCGAAGCGTAGCGCTTCACCTTCAGCCGCCTGCACCTTTTCCCGCAGGGCTTGATTCGCTTCATCCGCCGCCGCCACCCTGCGGCGCATCGCATCCAGCTCGATCTGAACAGCGGTCAGCTCGAATTCGCGCACAAACCCTTCACGTGCCGCGCTGACCGCTTGGCGCTTATCATAGACGTGCCCGCCCAACAGAAGGGCGCAGACCACGATCACCAGGCCAATCCGGCTGGTCAGCAGCCGAAAAAGTGTAGCAAACATCTATATCCCCCTTGCGCAACAGCGCCATTGGCGCTATGCTAACAGCATGAGCAATGAAGCTCGGTTGAAAGGAAACCAAATGACTGACACAGAACAGATGCTGGCCGACGAAAAAATGCGGGCAGAAATTTCGAAGCTCATAGCCGAAACCGCTGAAATCCAGCAAAACATGAAATACAGATTTTGGGTGTTGGGTGCGGCTTATATCGGCGCGCTGGCAGTTGTGGTGAAATTCCTGTGACTTCAGGTGAATTCAAAGAGGCCCGGATTTTTCTGGGCCTCTCGCAGGCACAGCTAGGAGCGATTCTCAACACCAGCCCGACCACCATTCGCAAATGGGAAGCGGAAGCGGATCGCAGGACCTCCCGCAACCCCAACCCTGTCGCGGTCCAAGTGATGCGCTGGATGCTGGCCGGGTTTCGCCCGCCCGAGTGGCCGACGCAATAGCTGTCGTCACAACCCCCGGCGACACAGCGCCATTTCTTCAGCACGCCGACGAACAAGGCCACGCACTACGCGCCCGCCCGCCTTGTTCCACCATCCAAGAGCGGCACACCCCCCCTCGACATCACCGGCATTCAGGCGGCGGGTGGCGGTTGAGCGACCAGCCCCCCGGACACCCACATTATATGCCAACGAGACATAGGCTGCATCACGATGCGCGGTGAGGCGGTTGTTCCTGGTGTCCGCAGAAAAATAACGATGTAGACCGGTGCGAAAATCCCCAACCAAGCGATGCCGCAGCTTCTCGCGGCATTCCGCATCTGTGGCACGGTCACCCATGCGGACACCACGCGTTTCGCCGAAACAGATGGTGGGAACCCCCACAATGTCCCGGTAGGCACAGTGCATGGAAGGATCATCTGCGCATCTACGCTCCCCTTCCCACTTAACCACCAGCGGCACCAGAACGCGCATGGTCGCGCGCTCAGTCGTTTGAGCCATAGCCTGCCCAGCAACGATGATGGTACTGACCACGACCGCACCCAGAACGATCCGTCGACGGATTACCCCATCGCTGGGCTGCAGGATCAGCCGCCCCAAAATGCCCAGGGAAACGACCCAAAGTTGCAGCGCCGACCATACCGCCGGATCCGTATCCCGCCCAACAACCAAATAGATCAAATCAGGCGCCAGCGTAATCGCCGCCAGCGCGTAGAATGCCCACGCCGTGTATGAGTGAAGGACAATGGAACGCCAGTTTTTGTCAAACATATCAGTTCTCCATAGCAGTGCCCGCGCCTATGCGGGCGTTGGGTTTAACTCATAATTTCAAGCGCTGCAGAATCGGACGCAGCAGCATCTTCAGCCCGACCAGCGGGAACAGATAAGGGATGATCAACCGATAGCCTTTGGCCTTCAAATCATGCCGCGACACCGCCCGCCGCTGGATATTGTCTGTCCAACCAACGCCACGGCACCAGGCAACGACATGGCCAGCGCCACGCGGAGACCGGCAGTACCACAGAACGTATTTGAATGTGATTAGCGCACACCAGAACCGCCACATTGACCGAGCCTCAATCAGCCAGATCAGGGTAAGCGCATAGTCTTCACAATCACCCCGTACCGGCCCACGTCCTTTCAGGATGCGCCAGCACTCCCCCTTGTCCGCGCGATAGGCAAAGCGATTGTTCAGATCGGTTTGTGCAGAAAGATAGTCCATCCATCGACTCCCAAATGAAAGAGACCGCACATATGTGGGCCGATAAGGATTGTCATTCCCCTGAGATCACCCAGGACGCGCGCTGCACCACGTCATGCGCAAGGCAACTGCGCCCAGCGTGACAGCAACAACAGCGCGGCCAGCAAGTTCGGCATATGGCGCCAGCCAACGTAGATCCTCGATATTATGAACCATCATGGCAGCCATAGCGGTCATAGCCAGAAGGCCATACCCGGCAGCAATTAACCGCCCGAACCGGCCCCTGCCGCTTGCGCTTTTGTGAGCCAACAACCAACACACAACCACCAGCGCTGTTGACACGATGTTGTCAACAAACAGAAATCCCGCAGTCATTTCTTCACCAACAGCCGGTCCTGCATTGCTTTTACAGCAACCTCGCCCCCTGAACCCATCAAGAACCCCGCCGCCAGATATGACATTGCACCCGCACCGGTCATCGCATCAATAATGTGACCCAGAACCCCGCCCAAGAACATGGCGGACAACGCACCGCTAACACCCTGCACGACACGGCGGCGCCACTGCTTCTCTGGGGCCAGAACCGCACGGAAAAACGCACCACCCACGCCCGAAAGAGCCAGCAGCGCGATTTGTTCCTTCATACCCGCGAACAACGTCGCCAAACCCTGATCTGCCATATACCCAAACTTCTCCAGACTGCAGCAGCACTACTCAGCCTTTAACTTGCCGGTGAAGGCGGTGCGCAGACCGCCCGATTTCGTGAAGGTGTGCGACACCCGGTCAAGGATGAATTCGCGCCCATCAACCAACGGGCGCACACCCGCATAGACGACAGGCTGGCCCGCCATCAGCGCCGGGCGACCAATGATAGAACACCCGGTTTCAATCAAACCCCGCATCATTTCGCGGGCCGCAGCCTTGGCTGCAGCGGTTGCCTCTTCTTTCGAACTGTACGGGTCGCGCAGGACGTGTTCACCGCTTGCCTCAGGATCGGCATCCACCACGACTTCCTGCCGCTTCGCGCCCTTGCGGTCCTGCCAATAGGCTTTGACCCTCGCAAACCGATCCACATCGGTTTCCGACACCCGGCACGACCCTTCGATGATGGACGGCACAAACACAAGCGATGGCGGAATAGCTGTGCCGTCAGCCGTCTTTCCGGTGCCGCGTTCCAGCCAAAGAAGCGTGCCGTTCTTGATGGTGAACAGCGCCCCGTGGCGCTGCGCCAGACGCTCCAGAAAGTTCAGGTCGGATTCGTCCTGCTGCCCAATCCACTCATAGACATGACCCGACACCGCATCCGAAATCTTGGACTGCAGACCATAGTCGCGGGCCTTTTCTTCCACGATGTCCTTCACCGAAGCATTGTCCCAATGCTTGGTCTTGTTCGCCTTCATTTCCGACCGCAGGTCAGCGGAATGCCCCCTGACCGTGATGGTGTAGGGCAGGCACGCGAATTCCACCCGATCGATAATGTAAGCCCCGACAAACCCGCCACTGATGCCGTTCAGGATGGTGACGGAAACAACCGCCCCACGCCGGGGCGACTGGAAGTGCGGGGCCGCGTCATTGAATATCAGGTCCAGCGTGTCAGACCGGATGCCTTCGCCGACAGTCACCAGAATGCGCGGATGCGTCATCAGTCCCACAACCTCAATGGCTGGCCAGCCCTGTCCTGCACCACCATGTCGGGCAGGGTGATTTCAGTGCCCACCGGCAATCGGTGGGCCACGTCCTTGATATGCGGGTTCGCCTCGAGTACCCGCTCGACCGCACCCGCCTGCGCCCCGTATTCGCGCAGGCAAATCAGGTCCAACGCATCCCCGGCGGCGGTCACATAAACACTGGCCATCAGATAATCCCCAGCAGTGACAGCAAGCTGAACCCGGAACCGATGCGTTTCACTTCGATGGTGAAGGCATTGCGGCCCGGCGTGCCATAGCGGTCATGGAACGCGCGGTCTTCATCAACCTTCTGGATGGCGTGACTGCCGAAAACCTTGCCACCCAAGGACACCAGCATTAGTGGCACTCCGGACTTCGCGGCCAGCCGCACACCTTCCAATGTGCCAGCCCCGCCGAATTCCTGCGGGAACAGCACGCCATTGATGGTTACCACTTCGCTGCGCGGGCCGGTCCACTGCAGGGCGCTCAACCGCCCTGCAGTTTCGATTTCCGCCCATGTGGTGTCCAGTTTGCGCCCGACTCCGGTGTAACCGAAACCGTGCGCACGGAACATGAATGGCCCCAAGGCCATGGTCACGGGTCCAGCCATGCCACCCCCCCCTAGTCCGAAAAGCTGGCCGACATCGTGGCCGCGACACGCTGGCCAATGCGGTCAGATACAAGGTCCGCGATGGCTTCCGGATCAGAAACCCCGGACGGCACATGCACGGTGAAGTTTTCAATCTGCACCGTGACCGCACCAGCACCCGGCGGCGCAGGCTGCGCTGCAGCCGGGGCCGCAAGCGCCGAACTGGTCAGAACCGCAAGGCTGGCAGCGCGAAGTCCCTGCGCCCCCCGATGCAGCCGCGCCAGTTCAGAACTGCGGCGGATCGGCCCCGGCGCAATCGCAGACAGATGCGACCGGAAGGCCGACTGCGCCTGCGAAACATTTAGAATGCCACCCGACAGGCTGGGCACGAACCACTCCGAACGCGGGGTATTCTCGTTCACCAGATAGGGCAGACCCATCCGAACAGGCCCACCGCCAGCACGGGCACCGGCAGGACGTGGCGCTGGCGCAGCACCAACCGCAGAAGGCAAAGAACGCATACCATCGGCCAACCGCTGCAGTTTAGCCAGCGCCCGATCAAAGGAGTGAGTATTGATTTCCGGCGTCACCTCAGTGCCGTCCAGAATCCGCATTGCTTCACCCAATTCCGCCGCGCCCTCCTTCGTATCAGCCAACGCCGCCTCAACATCCGCCAGGTCGCGGGTCAACTGGTCCACTCGCTGCTGCGCAATCTGCCGCTGCGGCGATGGAAGGTCATATGGCCCGGCAGGACCTGCCCCCATGGCCTCCAGATTAGCCTGCGCCGCCGCCAGATCCGCACGCAAGGACGCTGCATGATCCGAAAGCACCTTCACAGCATCAGGCGTCGGCAAGCTGCCGTCACCAGCGAACCGATAGACGGTATCAGCAGCCGCGCGGATGCTTGGGTCATTCGGCAGACTCTCCCGAATCCGCTTCGGGGCACCATCATTTCCCGAAAAGAGCGTTGACCAGCTAATACTTCTTGCCGCCTCATTCACCTGATCCGACAGAAGATTTGACAACCAATAGTGCGGCAAAAACACTTCCGCGCTTTCACGCAACGACGCCCAAAACCCTGACCAATCCACAGACAAACCGCTTTCTGCCCACGAAAAAGAACCAATGAAGTTCGACCACTGAAATTCGGGAAAGTACTTCTCCCACCCCAACGGCTCGATCAAGTTATCCCAGACCAACTTACGCCCCAATACCCCCCACGCGATAGGCGGCACCATTCGTGACGTCCACTTCAACGGCGTCACCAGCTTAGACAGCGCAAAACGCGGCAGTTTGGTCAACCCCTTGAACGCCCCGCCAACGCCAACCAGATCACCCGCAGCAAAGGCCGCACGCGCACCAAGCCCGACCAGACCAAAACGCAGCACCGCCATTGTGCCGATCAGCCCGGCACCAGCAGTCAGAAGCGCCCCGCCTGCAACCGCCATCGCCCCAAGAGCGGCAGCACCAACAAACAGGCCCTTGACCAGCTTGGGGTTTTCCTTTTTCCAAACAATCATTCGCTCAACGATGGCGTCTGCCGTCTGGAAAAGGCTGGTAAAAGATTCCAGCACCTCTGGAGGAAGCGAAAACAGCTTACCAACAGACTCCCCAAGCTGCGTTCTGGATTCCTTGAAAGTATCAAGGAGATTTTCAAGATCCGCATCCACGACACCATCAGCAGACAGGGCAGCATCTTTAATGCGCCGGTATTCTTCAAAGTTTGGAATCATGGCCCGCAGGAAGTCCAGCACCTGCTTGTCGCCAAACAATTCGCCCATCTTGAGGGCGTCACCACCTGTCAGGTCATCAATGACCCCAAGCATGTGTTCGAACGGGGACACACCGTTTTTAGCAGCCTTCCGAAGTTCGTCTTCGATGCTGACGCCCATCTTGGCAAAGCGCCGGACAGTCTCCGGCGAAGTCAGCTTGCCCAGGAAATTGGACAAGTTGGTCGCCGCTTGATCCTCAGAACCCGCCGACTTCATTGCAATCTGCAGAGCGGCGGTCAGCTGCGCAACCGAGTCCAGCCCCTCCATTTTCAACGCCCGCGCCCCCGCAGTGATTTCAGGGAACTTGCGAGCCATGGCCGACAGCTCGAACCCACCCTCCTTGCCACCCATGGCCATAATGTCGAATGCTTTGCGAAATTCTTCCGGCGCAACCTTGAGGTTGTCATACAAGGCGAACCCCGACGCACCCATTTCATCGACCGAGGTCTTTGTGGCCTTCGCAGCCCGCCCAACGGCAGAAAGCGATGCAAGCGCATCCTCAAATCCCATCCCCTTGCCAGCCAAAACCGCCAAGCCATCCAGCATTTCAGAAACACTGGTCTTGGTGACATCCCGAAGACCGTCCAGGTCTTCGCGCAACTGAACAAGGCGCGTGTCATCAATGCCGGTCAGGTTTTGAAAATCGGCGAACTGGTCTTCAAGATCGCCAGCGCGCCCAGACACGTCAGACAAAGCCGTCAGAATACGCCGCCCTGTCTGCATCGACGCTCCGCCAACAAAGGACAGGTTTGCCGACGTGGCCAGCGACCGATCCATGCGTTCCCGCGCACCTGCGATGCGGGCCTGCATGGTCTGCAACCGCTGCATACGCCCCATACTCTGACCCAAAGCGGTCGTCATCCTGTCAGAAGATGCCGCCAGGCGGCGCTGCTCTGCACCCAGGTCAGCCGTATTGATTTTCGCGTCACGCAGCTTCTGCCCCATATCATGCAGGGCGATTTTCTGGCGCTGATGCGCTTCGCGCAGCCGGGTTGCCTTTTTCTGCGCGCGCTCAAACTCCCTTGCCATTGCGGCAGTCGGGCGCTTCACCTTTTGCATTTCACGCCGCAGGCGACGCACTTCTTCTTTTTGGCGTTCAAACGCTTCGCGAGCCTTGTCGGATCTGGCCTGTGTTGCCTTGAAGTCTTCGATCAGCTTCAGGGAGCCGCGCATTCCCTGCAGACGACCAAATTCAGTGCGCACTCCATCCGCGAATTTGCCCGTCACGGTTTCCATCCGCTTCAGCGCGGACGAATACTTGTCATTCGCCTTGATAGTCAGCTGCGTTTCGATACGCTTGGTCGCCATTGGTCACCCACTCACGTTGAAATTTCACGAGGAAATGCCTATATTTAGGCCATGGAAGTTTTTGCGATGATCTTTGCCATCTTCGTGATTGCCGCCGCTGTCGTGGCGACAATCCTTGTCGGCATGCTTGCCGGTGGCATTTGGGGCGCGCTGATCTTTGCCGCACTGCTGATGCTGACCTATCGCGCCATGGCACATCAGAGCGGGTCAACCAGCCCGATGAAGCGTGATCAGCTGAATGCCTTCCAGCGCCCACTGTCTGACGACTGACGCTATTCGAGCTTTAACCGAGTCGCTTCCCATACATCGCGCGCCGTATCTTGCCAAATACGGAACTCACTGACCCTCATGGCCAGCACCTGCGGAAGCGGGGTCGCCAGCACCTTTGCGACGAACCCGGCGGCAAAGCGCAGGTCTTTCGCTACTTTGCCGCGTCCCCGTTTCCCGCATCAGATCCGGCATCAAGGCTTTCGCGGTAGGGGTCCACGACTTGTTGTCGGACTTTGGCATAGTCACTGCCTTTGACCTTCAGCAGCACGGCACGGTCGATGCCCGCCATCCCCGCCAATAGCGCGACAGTTTGACGAGCAAGGGTCTCTTCCTCTTCCACCGCGATCATCGTGCCAAGGTCCGGTTCATCGAACACCAGCTTGTCGATGGTCTTGCCATCAATGGTGACGGGGTGCTGAAGAGTCACTTCAATAGGATAATCCATGATGCCCTCCTCACAACATCAGCGCGGTGCGGATGTCACCCGTCTGACTGACGCCACCCACCGAGAAGTCGAAATCGTCAATCTCGAAGATTTCTGCGCCGTCGATTTCCAGCTTGGCGTAGTTTTGCACCACGGTGCATTTCAGTTCGGCCTTGTCGCCAGGTTTCCAGCCACCGGCATCGCCCGAAACGAGGCGACCGCGCATGTAGTAGACAGCACTGTGCGTAGTGCCATCTTCATCGACATGAGCACCGGTGACCATGAAGGCGTGTTCGGTGCCAGGCTTTCCGGTCATCAGCTTCAGGGTTTCCGGGTCGAAGGCGGTCAGGGTGAATTCAAGGTCATCATGTTCATAGCCCATGCTGGCCTTGCGCTCCTTGATCATGCCGCCATTGCGGAAACTTTCGGTCTTTTCCTTCGGCATCGAAATCGTGACTTCGGAAAACTGACCGACCTTCACGTCTTCATTGGCCCACAGGGCACAGTTCCGCAGGATGTAAGCGGGGGTGGATTTCATGGCTGTTACTCCTTGTAAGCCGCGTTTGCGGCCCGAATGCACCGGCAGTGCATTCGGGCTATTTGGTCACCGGTGCAGTCGGGTTTACGCCGCCGCCTTCAGCGCTTCCTTGGTCAGCTCCAGATAGTACTGGATGTTGCGGTGCGCGATGAACCGGATGTCTTCCATCGGGGCGGGCGGCTCGAATTCCATCGACAGCGTGATCTTGCCCGCCGCCATGTCGGTCGGCTCATTCAGGGTTTCGTCAATCCAGACGCGCCCGCCCAGAATGGCCCCAGACGCCTTGAAGGTCCGCATGGCAGCGTTGCCGCTTTCCAGCATGAACTTCAGGTTTGCCGCCGAAAACGGCTTGTCCACGAATTCCAGATACGCCTTTTCGATGGCTTCATTGATGAAGTCCGCCGTCCGCCGCACCGACAGGAACACCCACAGGTCATCTTCGGTTGCGGCGCGGTTGCCCCACGTGATGAACCCGGACCCCATGTTGATGACGGTGCCCACATGGTTTTCGTTCAGGTAGTTTGCCTGCAGCCCGTAGGTCACGGTGCGGGACACGCCGCCGATGCCGTTGATGGGCTTGTTCGACAGCGAATGCCAGAAGCCAAGATTGGTATCGACGCGGGCCTGCACACCGGCGAAGCGTGCCGATGCAGGGCGGGTGACGTAGGCGCTGGTGGCGGTATCCCAGACCAGCACCTTGGGGTCCACGACATAGACACGCTGCGACCCAATCAGGTTTCGGTAGGCGATGGCATCCGCGTCGGTGGTGTCTGGACCATCGACAAAGGCCACAGCCTTTAGCTGGTCCAGCACCCCAACCAGCTCGGCCACCACCGGGTTCGCGGTCACACCGTCGCCACTGGTAAAGCCCGGAATGGCGATCAGGCGGGGCTTGATGCCCAGCTGTGCTTCGGCCTTCTTCAGCGCATGCACGCCGGTAAACTGCGTGGCATCGCCCACCAGATTGGACATGGTGGCAGCGGCATCCACACCCTCTTCAACGCGGATGATGATGGTGTAAGCACCGGAACTTGGCTGCGTCCGCATCGGGCGCGGTGCCCAGCAGGCCGACAACGGCGGTTTGGGCCACCTGCACCAGAACCGGGGTTTCATTGGATTCCGCCAGCCGCGTGCCGTGGTGAAAACTTGCAAAGCTCATTGCTTTCTCCTTTGCCAAAATAAAACCCGGCACGCATCTATCTGCCGGGCATGACCCGGCATCCGCCGCGGTCGGGTTATGGAACGGACATCCAAGTCCGCATTTTGCCACCCAGAGAGGAGGCCGCCGCCAGAGAGGAGGCCGCCGCAGGCGCAAGACGGACGAATGGCCGCTGAGCGCCACGACACATCCGACGATCAGTCGCCTTCTGCCTGCCCGTTGATGAGAGAAAGGGCTGTGGCGAATGCCTCAGCAGCTTCAGTTTGGGCTTCGGCCAAGGCGGTACCGACCTGGTCTTCAATATCGGCGGCATCGTCCGGGACGGCGGCAACGGCCATCTTTCCTTCGGCCTCAATCGCACCAATCAGCAGGGCGATTTCGCGGAATGCGTTCGCCTTGACGATGATCAGGGCCAGCATGCCGTCGCGGTCCAGGCCGCGCGCCGCAGCCTCGCGGTCGAGGATCGCCAACTCTTCGGCCCGGGCGTGGGTCGGGTCTCGGGCAATCTGTTCCTTGAACAGCCACTCGGCAATCTTGCCCGGTGCCATCGTGGACACCTTGGCGCGATAATCATCGGCGACCGCGCCAATCAGCACGGCTGCCCGC
>PDWI01001161.1_pt1 | contig 42600 bp, 61 predicted proteins | sample 1430891 | NCBI WGS metagenome assembly PDWI01 (sample SAMN01162508, study PRJNA174530) | Oral metagenome, whole genome shotgun sequencing project. | biome: Marine environment; feature: Marine mammal; material: Swab sample of the gingival sulcus; isolation source: swab sample of gingival sulcus... | reverse complement strand
TTATATAATTTTTGCCAACTGCAACAACTATATTTTTATTAACAGCAATACTATTGTATTTCCTAAATATTTGGTGTAACTCTTCATAAGTTTTCCAACCAACTCCGTTATAGTTGCAAAGTAATTATAGATGTTATAATTAAGAAATACACACCGCACGCAACTTTTTTTTTAAATACACGCAACAAATGAAGGACTTTTCTTTTCTTTAAGTTGACAAAAAAAATAAAAAAAAAGTACAATTTTTCTCATTTTTTGCTTGACAAAAACATACGCAATGCGTATATTTATAGTGCAATTAATAATTAACTTAACAAGGAGAAAAAAATGTTGATTAACATTTCGAATCATCCCTCAAGCAGATGGGGGAAAGAGCAAAAAGAAGAAGCAAGCAAACAATTCGGCGGAGTGGTTGATATACCATTCCCAAATATTGATCCGAAATCAAATGATATGACAGCTTTTGAACCTGAGCTGTCGTACTACGACGAAGAAGGTGAATGCACAATCTTCGTCAACCCCAAGGTTGACACAATCCATTTGATGGGAGAAATGAGTTTCTTCTCCCATTTTTCCAACAAATTGATGAAACGTGGATATAAAATCTGCGTTTCCACAACGGAAAGGCAAGCCGTTGTGGTGGATGGTGTTAAGAAATCAATTTTTAAATTCATTCAATTCAGATTTCTTGATAATCCTTTTAAGGATTATCAAGAATCAAGTCAAGCTCTAAAGAAAGAACTTGATGAATTGAAAAGCAAATTGAGAGGGCTTTTGTAATGAGATACTACGAAGCCCTAAAAGAAATAAGAGCCAGCGATATAGAGGAGCGTACTGGCTGGAGCGGAAACACCTACTGGTACTCCCCATCTCTCGGCAGAGAGATACATTATAAAATAAAGGGGAGGTACTACATCAGTGATGCTGTAGGTGCTTTCCCCGAAACCGTTCCGGAAACAATTCTGGAAGAAAGCTTCCCGGGCGAGATGCCTCGCTACATCTTCTCGATGGTAAAAGAAAGAGAAGATGCTATTCAGAGAAAGTATCCGCAATGGAAGGTCGAATCCAGTTACGGGAATAACTCCGATTACTGGGACGGGAAAGAATACCATGAAGGGAGCGGGTATCATATCTGCATCTATCGCATGGTACGAAACAATACTTACCGTATTTGGGATAAGAACCCGAATGCAGATATGATAATTTTTAAAAAAAATTAAGGCGGTACAAATGGAGTTCAATCAAAAATTCGAAAACATATTAAATTACGATCTATTCCTCAATGCAGTTGAATGTGGATACAAAATAGAAGAATTTGCAGATTACATATCGGACTGCATTAAAGCGAAAGAAGATTGCTTCTTTTGCGAAGAAGAAATAGATAAAAGTCCAAAAATAAATCAAGAGTTTTTAGCATACGCAAAAGAAGCGTATGCTAAAAACGGGCAAAAATTCCTTCTAATAAAGGGCGAAATTGGGCAAGGAAACTAAAAAAAAGAGATATAGCATTGCTATATCTTTTTTTTTTACGCCCCGATTTTTTGATAATCGGTTACGCTTTTTTGAAAAAAATAAAAAAAATAAAGGAAAAATAAAATTAGAAAAAATCGACAGCAAAATAAAAGTGACTTCCCCTTACAACAGAGAGTTTGTACAGCGTGCTCGCAATCTTAAAGGAAAGTGGGAAGATGGTGCGTGGTGGTTTGATGATAGTATTCTCGATTATGTTCGAGAAGCTTTAACAGATATATATGGCACTTCGGGAGAAGCTCCTTATGAGAAATGCAGCTTAATAATAACAAATTACTCCGAAAAACGCTTTCGTGAACCCGTAGTTCTTTTTGGCAGAACTATTGCGAGGGCATACGGGAGAGACTCCGGTGCCAACCTTGGGGATGATATCATTTTCATTTCCGGGACTTATCGGAGCGGAGGATCAGTGAAAAATTGGCAAACCGTAATAGACAACGCCACTTTTGAAATTAAAGACTTCCCACTTCGAATGTGCGAAAGAGAAGAAATAAAAGAAGCCATCCAAGAAGGTTGGTGTGAAATTAAGCAAAGAGAAAAACGGAATAAGCAAGAAATAGAAAATGAAATCAAAGAATTAATGACAAGAGTGGACGCTCTAAAGAAAGAGCTCCATCACTACAAAGGGATATAGCAGCACTATATCCTTTTTTTAAACACCCCGATTTTTTGAAAATAAAAAAAGGATAAATAAAATGAAAGTAGAAATTAAAATAACATCGAACAAATCAAAAAAAACTTTTACAATTTATAAAAATGGGAGCAAATACAGGACCAACCCGGTTGAAAAATTTGATTTTGAAGAAATGGAATATTGGACGGAAAATGATTGGAAAGATTACTTAAAGAAAAGTGAAGACTATTATTTAGTGAAATAAAAAGATATTTAGAGGCGTGGGAAATTCATGCCTCTTTTCCTACACACGAAAACTGATTACTATTTTTTTTCAAAATCGGTTACGCTTTTTTAAGAAGAAAAAGGAGAAATAAAATGAGAAAGGTTAAAATGCTTGGCGGTTCGCCTGCAATGATAGGCTTCAAAAATTATGAAGAAGCCGAAAAATTTGCAGAAGATAACGATGGGATCGTTGCGAGACTGAGAACTCGTAGCGGTTCTGGTTATTACGAACAACTTGGCGATAAGAATGAATTATTTGATTACTTTGAGTATGCCGAAGATTTGGGGTTGGAGCATGAATGCTACGAAAACAATGAGCAAGAAAGATTGCTGGATTCTATAAAAAATTACTTAGAGGATGATTTAACGAATCTTGATGAAATGGAAGGAATTGAAAATTTTGTTGAATTGGCTAAAAAATCTCAAAAAATTACGGAAGAATTTGCAACATTAACAAATGGCCAAGTTATGATCCTAAATGGCTTGGAAATTTTTGAAGTAGTACCAGAAAAAATGATGAGTTACTCTGAGGATGTGTGGACTTATCACGTGGGGGTCATACTCGAAGATTAGCAACTAAAAAAAAAGAGGGTGCCGAAACCCCCTCTTTTTTTTGTGAAAGCAAATCACAAGTGAATAACTTCTGTTATTAATATACTATATTATAAAAAATCCCCGCAACTTTTGAGGGTTGCGGGGTTGCAATTAATAAAAACTAAACAAAGTTTAGAAATTATTAATTAAATATAGCAAAAAAAATGGAAATAAAAGAAATAAGAAAAAAATTAGGGCTAACACAGAGTGAGTTAGCTAAAATTCTGGGGTTAAGCACTGCTTCTCGAATTGCCGAATATGAAAATAGAACGAGAAATCCAAGTTTGCAAACTAAGGTTATTTTATATTGCTTGGATAAAAATATTTTAACTGCAAAAAAAATAAAGAAAATTATTATAGAATTAAAAAAAATAAATGAGAAGTGAATTTGACTTCCAAAAAAATTACAGCACGGCTTTTCAAAATCGGTTACGATTTTTTGAAAGCGAAAAAAGGAGAAACAAAATGAAAAACTTAAAAAAATTGAAATTCCACATAAAAGATTATGTGGAAGGGACTTTCAAGGATTTGATAGGAAAAGATACTCAAGAACTTTCCGATTTTCTTGAGGAAGAACCGATCGATGACTACGGAGAAATCGATTGGGCGTACATCTTCGGAGTGCATGGTTTCTGCCTCCCTGAAGATGACTATGAATTTGACTGGGAGGATGAAGGGGGACTGGATGAAGAAGAAAAGTCCTCTCTTATTAATTTCATAAAAGAACTTTATGAAAAAAATTGGGAAAGGCTTCGAGAGCGAGAGAAAAAACAGCAATAAGAATTTAGAGAGCAAGTCCTCTTTAAAACACACCCCGATTTTTTTGAAAAGGAATTACTATATTTTGAGTAAAGATTTTCTCTGTCTCATGATGATACTACTATTTTTTGAACACAAAGTTGTCTCGGCTCAAAAAGTGATTACTATTTTTTGAGAAGATAAAAAAATACCCCTACAAAACGTAGGGGTATAAAAATATTGACAGCTTTGTCTCGCTGCTGCCGAACGTTTTTACTTCACACGTATCCGGAATTTTACCGGCTTTCTGTTCATCACTCCACTTTTCCGGTGGATGATTGGAGATGACTAAAAGTTTTTTAGCCTTTTTCTCCTCATTACTTAAAAGAACTAATGTAAATATAATGCTGGATGATTTATAAAAAAAGAAAAGAAACATTGCGGAAACGTTGTGAACCTATTTAAAACAAAAAAGGGCTGCTTAGAAAAGCAGCCCAAACTTCGCCGGCTTTCTATTCTATCTTAATCTTTCGATTAAAACTTCCTCTTACAAGGATTTGGCATAATTTTCAGCCAAGCCGGTAGTTCGATTAAATACGATTCATCAAAAAAATAAATGAATATTTTTTTGACTTTTTGAAATAACGTTTTTTATAACGTTTTATTTTATTCCAATTCTATAATAGTTCGATTAAAAAGATTAACGTTATTTCTGTCGTTAACATAAGATTATTTTCAACTAAATGCAAGTTATTTTTTATCTTCTTTAAAATCATCGACCTCTATATACTCTACCCCTTGTTTTCTGCACAGATTTTCAAGGTTGAATTTTATTTCTAAAAGCATATCGTGTTTTAACGAAATTCTTTTGTCTAATATTTCGATGTTTTCTCCATTCTTTTTTATCTTCGCATCAAACTGTTCCAACTGCGTACTTACCGTGTAGTACCAGGCAATCAAACCGGCTACCAAGCCGATTACGTACTTAATTATCGCCCAATACTCTGTTGCGTATTTAATCATTTTCTTCACCTGCTTTACTTCCTTTTCTGAATAGCCCCAACCAAGGGGTTACTTATACTAACTGCATTCCCATCTCTATCAATATGACTATCAATCATATTAGAAATAGATATTCCCGATGTGGGGAGCGTGTTACTGCTTTTTAATGCGAAATCATTTGATTTCCAATTGTACAAGATTGCGTTTAAGTTATTATTTACGCCATCTTGGACATTCCCCGAAGCAATTTGATTCGCTTCGCTCACACTCTCGCTACTTTCAAATTCCGAATATGTATGATAGTAAGGGCTTTCTGGCGTGGAAATAACTTTCGCCAGAGCGTTAGTATCGTCATTGTAACTGTAGTTATTTACTATCTTGAACTTATAGTTGCTGTTCCTAAAGAAATGGTCATCCCTATTCCCAGTTATTGAATTTGGATATTTTTTACTCAAATTTAAAAACAAATTATTTATTAAATGGAATTCAGCATTGTTGGAACTCTGTGTCCCCGTGAATTTCATAAATTCGCACCCCACATTAATGAACGTATTATTGAAAATATACTTTACTCCTCTACCAAAGCAAGGGGAAACTGTCCCCGAAAACATCTCTTGGTCTGAGGCATCATTCCAAGTTCCATGATCAGCTATGCTGTCGAGGCTATTGTAATGATCTTTCACAACGTTGAAGTAGAAATAGTCATCCTTCCCACTCAAGTAGCTTGAAATCGTCATGCCTTCGATAAGGTTGTTGTAAACCTTAGTCCCAGTCGGGATGTAAGTGCCATGATCGCTTGAGATGCTTATAGCTCTTGCGTATTCGACACCGTAGCCACTCATTATATTTTCATAGATTCGGGCGGAGTCAGCACTCCCGCTTGCGTTTGAAGCGGTATAAATGCGAACAAGAGCAAGTCCACCATCTTCAAGTCTGTTATGGTGTATCTTCGCATTATCTGAATCGCAAAGAATGTCTATCGCATGTCTGCCTCGTTGATGGTTCTGTCTTCTCCCAGTATCCATCTCACGCATGCCGGACTTGACCATGCTGTTTTTTAATTCAAAGTTATCAGATGACCTTAAATAAATGGCTCCCATGTACATAGCTTGGTAATTCTTCACGACAATATTATCACAAATAACATTGTCGCAATTATCAAAGCCAAGAGAGCTATATGCACCGCCTTCGAACACCATATTTCTTATAGTTAAACCGTTTGTATTTCTAACATTAAAAATCGCATCATAAGAATTTCTCGCATAACCAGCTACTATTTTGATCGAATCATAAAAGGTAGCGGGGTTACTGCCATCTTCTGTCCATACTCTTAAAGTAGTTGTTTCCGAGTTCGTAGAGCGTGGAGTGTACCATCTATAGATATGTCCGTACTTGCTATGCAAAGAATCTTTACCAAAATCATCCGGCATTTTATTTGGATACTCTTTGAATGTCCCATTCTTCCCAAACCAAACCCTATGAACTCCATAATTTAGATCATCGACGTAATCCCAAACGCCATTCCCCAAGCTTTGCCACTTGGAAGGGTTGTTCCAGCTTGGTAGAAAATCCATTCCGGTTATAAGACAACTTGAGTCGCCTACAAATGTGAGACCACTTGGGAATCCGTCCAAAACATTTTCGCCTTTGATAACACCCACAAATGCAACTGTATCACCGCTGATTAGATTGTTCTTATTCGCTATCAAAGTAGAGATATTCATAGGACTGTCTACTGAAGTCGCATTGCTGAACGTACTGATTCCGGAAGCACTGACAAAATAATCTGCTTTAAGCGTACTCGGAGGTGGCGGTATATAAATGTAGTTGGCGGTATCAACATTAGACCAAGAGCTTGCATATATATCTTTAATAAATCTAACTCTATAAGCAAATAGAGTTGTGTCATTAAAATTAGAGGCGAAGTGAAAATAAGTATTACTTCCATCGCTAAGTTCGCCTAAAGTCCGCCACTCGCTTGCGGGGTAGTTATTGTAGTATGACAGATATTGAACTTCCGCTCTATCGTAGCTTGCATCCGTTGCTATAAATTGGTAATCCTCGAAATACGAAGACATGCCAACTGTGTCCGCCCGCATTTGCAAATAAACCCGTAAAATTGGACTCGTAGGATTTTCAACGTTCGCTTCAAAGTTCGTTGTGTTGTTCGTAGACTCTTCGTTGTGGTAATATTTATCAAAGCTCCCATCTGCCTTCAGCCCTTTAACAACTAACCAGACCGAGTTAGCTGAAAGTTTGTAAGCTGTAGTTTTTATTTTGTAACTTCTATTACCACTTACTTTATAATCACGATAAGCCGAACCCCAAACGTTTGTTCCTGAAGAACGTCCTATCTGCATATAGTCTTCCGTAGCCCCAAAGCTGACATTGCCTTGTTTCTTCCAATTTAAATAAGGTTGGTCTGTGAAGCCTTTGTAGGTTAGTGTATCTTCCTCGTTTAGGTCATCCCAATTTATTGAAATTCCGCCGTTCACGGAAGTTGCAACTAAGTTCTCTGGCTTCAAAAGAATATTCGAGGTAGGAATAACCTCATAGTCTAAAGCCGAAACAACATCATTTACCGATGTTGCATCAAAGCTGATTGTGTCCTTGTAGCTCCCTACTTCGCTTCGGTTAACCAAGAACTTAAAACTCGTGCTGTCGTAAACCGCTTTCTTATAATTTTCTTCTTCTAAGCTAACCCTTATATCTGTTATCGCAGTATCGGAGCTTACTAACTCCAAGTGCGGGTTGTGTATATGTGTTGCCCCTACAAGCGTAGCATCATTGCCGTTTCCGCTTGCATCGTGCCAAGTTGTTTCTGTTATATTGCTTCCGTTTAAATCTAAAACTGCTCCTTGAATTGAACAGCCCCTATTGAGCGAATCAATTTCTAAGCTGTCAAGGACTCTGTCGTAAAATGCCACAGAGTGAATAGAGCCTTTGTACTCAAAATTATTGACCCTTGCAACCCCTAATTTCATTTTAAAGTTGCTATTATTTGTAATATTACTCCCCAAGCTACTATTGTCCTGGTACTGTGAATAATTTTCATTTATATAAATATAAGTTTTGTGTTGCATGTATGTTGCTATAATGGAGTTATAACCCACTTTCAACACTCTTGAACTAATATTAGAGGCTCGGTTGTTGTTGCAAAAGTGATCGAAATAGACTTTCTCTTTATAAACATTCACGCTCCAACCTTGCGATCCACCAAAAGCATCTCCATTGCTTACCAATGCATGAAAGTTATTTACATCCTCTATATAACCACTCCATACAACAGAAAATGAATCGGGATAAGCGTTCGCAAAATCAAAGTCAACTTCAGCATAATCATCAACCCCATCAAACCTAACCCAATCATCGCCGCCACCTTCTCCTTTAACCTCAAACTCCTTTGCTTGCCAATCAGTTGCGCTGGCTTCCGTTGTGTCAATTGTTTGTCCGTTGTATTTGACTTGTATTTCGTTTCCAAAGACAGTTTGGGCTGAGTCTGCTAATTCATAAACGCTTACATTGTCTATCTTTCCTTTAAAATAGTTTTTTGAAGAAAAATATAAGTTTTGATACGCTCCTTGATTTCTCATTTTGTAGCTATGAAAACCTAAATTATTGAACTCAAAGAAAGTATTCCCGCTACCTATTCGGGAAAGCAAGACCCCTTGAGTTATTTCTTTTATTTCAAACCGAACGTAGTACCATTCCCCGCTAATGAAATTTTTATTTTGACTTATGCTTGTATTTTTACTACCATCAGCAATAGCAACTCCATTATTGATGCTCCAATTTGAGTTCTTACTCCAGTTAGCGTCTATATCAAAAGTTCCATTTAATTCTTGTATTTCGTCTGCCCCTTCTCTATGCTCTAACTTAAACTTATAATACTTCTCTTTCTCAAGCTCTTTGTTGTAGAACACACTTCCGCCTTTTGCATTCAGCGCAAGAGAACTATCCCCATTACTCGCAAGCAAATCTACATCCGTTATCCAATCCCCAACCGTGCCCGTAACTATTCCTCGTGAGCTGTCATTCATAATTTGCTTGTTAGGAATAAGTTTTAGGTTATCTGTTACTGTTGCGGTGTTAATCATATAGCCCGCAGAACCCAAATCATTACCAACCCTAACAGTAATTGTATCATAAATCCAACTCTGTATATAGAGCGGTTTTAAGTCCGTGCTGTACTTGGCTTTCCCAAAATAGCTGTATTGAGTAAAAAGCTGTGCCTTAATCAATGATAATGGCAAAATGAATATTAAGAATAAAAGTTCTTTCATTACTGCTCCGGCTCTCCTACCTCTACGAAAGGATTAAAATAACTAACAAAGGCGTAACTGAAAATCGCTGTTCCGCCTACATTCTTTAACACTAAAAAGTAAGTTCTCCCTTTTTCAAAAGAAGGCACTAAACCATTCAGCCACTTGATGCTTGCTCCGGCTTCAGTTCCATCTTCATTCAAGAATTTATAAGTTGCTCCTCTGCCATAGTTGAACTTATTGTTAAACATAAACTCGGCAGTTCCGCCCACATTCCAATTTTTGACAACAATAGTCTGGGGGACATTTGTCATATAGTATCTACTTGTAGAACTCTTATCCGCAAAATCCAATGTGTCGGTCACCCTATCGTGCAAGTATAAATCCGGAGTGTGCTTAAAAACTTTGTCGAGTTCTGCCCTTGTTTCATCTTCGTTCATTATAATTTTGCCGTCAAAAGCAAGCTTACTATCTCCCGTCCAACCCATATATTTGCCAGCCGTTTCGGATTTTAACCCGATAGATGGAATAGCCAGCCTATTGCCAATGCCAAAAATAATCCCGTTTAGCTCACCATCCGCAAAAGTTTTTACTCCTTGAATATTCGATTGCGGATTTAATGCCGAAATATATCCGCCTCCCGAATTACTACCCGCAGACGTATCGACAACAACTCCCAAGCTATCTCCAATTTCTGCCAAATAATGATACTCACCGCCTCTTACAAACACCAGTCTCCCGGTCCATACATCAAAAAAAATTGTATTTTCGGCAGTTACTCCCGTTAAGCTCGGCAGTCCTAAAGGTTGTGTAAAATTCCATAAACCCGTAATTGTTTTGTTTCCGGTTAAACCGCCAACTCCAAGATTTCCCAGCTGCATTTTATACAAATCATTAGTCGCAACACTCCAGATAGGCAGATAATCCAACTGCGTTGGATTGGTTAATGTAGGAAAATCAATCAAAGGCTTGCCTTGTACCGGCTCATAAACCTGTGCAAAACTTAAAACACTAAATAATAATATCATTAAGATTATTTTTCTCATTTTTTACCCTTTCTTAAAATGTCACCCCGTAACCGGATTCATCAATTACAATCGTTCCGTCTGCAGAGGCTAAATAATATTTATCTTCTAAAGTACTTCTTAAATTTGGTTTATCTAATAAGTCAACTCCGCTAAATTGAAACTTCACATATTTATGACCTTGATAAAATTTCAATTGAGCCATCTCCAAAGTTGTTTCTTCGCTCAACTCCATATTGTAAAAAATCCTTTCGTTATCGCTTCTTGGAATAAAAATAAAATTACTGCTCCTTTTAGAACTAAACACATTTTGCACCTTTGCAAGTGTACGCTGCACAATGTAGCTTTCGTAATTGAGTATGCAGTTATAATAGAAACCCTCTACCCTCATAACTTTCTTTTTAGTTTTCCAAAGTCTCTTGGTAGGCTTAAACAAAATTTCGTAAAACTCAAGCAATTCTTCCGTAAACGGGAGATCTACTACTTCGTTTTTAACCGTAAACTCAGTAACAGATTTCAAAGGCTCGTTATTCCATTTATCTACAATTATTTTCTTACTGTCTTTATTAAAACCTATTATCTTAGCTCTCGTCTCTTTATTAAACTTATTCTTACCTATAATCTGCCGGTTCAACAAACCCACATTAAGCTTGCTTATAGATTCTGCCAAAAAATATTTATCGTAAACAGAAAGAACTTTGCCCCTCGCAAACTCAGAACTTTCCGGTATCACAATCCGGGGAGTTCCTTTGCCGTGCAGCACTCTTGTTTTCAATTGACGGACAGACATTACACCATTCTCCTGAGCTTCATCGTATCTTCATTTTCAATCCCTTCGGCATCAATTTCATAAATCTGGTAACTTACTCCGTCTATCAGAACCGTAGAAAGCAGAGGATAATTACCCTGCATAACTTTCACTTCAGCTATACTGTTAGGCATCAAGAAATATTTATAGTCATCTAAAGTATCTTCAAATTCACGCTGCGGAAACACCCAAAAATTCGCATCCTTATACTTTTCTCTGAACTGCACTTTAACCTTATCTTCTTTCCATTGCTCTACAGTCATAACCGGCTTTCTTCCAAGTTCTTGCCTCAAGTCAATCAGCTTCAAATCTTTCTCTATTTCTTCCAAACCCTCTTCGTCAAATATTTTCTGAACCGAAATTTCACCGTCTATGTATCTTAATAACCGCCAAGTTACTTCGTAACTATTATCAGACTCTTTAGTTTTTTGGCTTACCAAAACTCCGTCAAACTCATTCTCCACAATAACTGTTCTTATAAAATCCGCATCTATTATCTTATAAGTAATATCATGTTCATAATTTGCTTCAGTTACATTTTCGGCTGCAATTTTTACAGTAGAATTATTATAATTTGTCGAGATAAAATTTAGATTCAGATTTTCATCTACATACAAATAAGCACTATAATGTTTTAAGGTTTCCTTCAGCAAGTCATACAAAGTGTGAGTTTTCATATATTCGTCCGGTATTTCGCCCGAAAGATAATTATTGAGTATATCTGTCTGATCTTCCATACTCCATTTGGTATGGTCACCTACAGATACGATAATACCGCTTATTATGCAATTATCCGGATCGTGAGGATGCTTTTTCATTCCCGAAGAAAATGAATACCGCAGAAAATCTATCAAATCATAAAAAGGGTTTTCCCACCACAAAGTTTTTAAATATTCCGTATGGTGCTTCAGCCAATCCGTTAAATGTATTTCCCAAGTTTCCGATATTTCGTCATAATTTACCTTCTCAATTTTTCCGGCAAAAAATCTGCCGTTTGCATCAATTACTTGTATGCCGAACAAAAATTTTGATAAATTTCCCGAAGTCAATTCAGTTCTAAATATTTCGTTATCAACAAACAATAATTCCCCAAACGAAACACTTAAAGTTATCACATCTTCAAGCGTTACCGATTTTCTGTAAGACAAAGATTCATCAATAAAATAATTATCTAAATTATACTCAGCTTCAAGTGTTTGATGGAAAACACGTCCCTTTATTGCAGCTTCGTTATTTTCAAAATATTTTCTAAGAATTATAGACATCTACCGCACCTATCCCGATACTTTTCTTTACTTCTTTTGCAGTTTTATCAAAATCAATTACAAACTTATTTTTATTTGCTCTCAGCATTCCGTTAATATTAACATCAATACTTTGCCCGCTTACTCTTTCGTTTATACCCGCATACGCTAATCTGGCAGCCCTCTCTTTTGTTTTCCTGCTTATATCAACCAATTCCTTATTACTTACAACAATACCCGAGGTATTGGGTATAAATAATTCGGGACCTAATTCACCAATTACATACGGAGACCTTGCATTTACCGGACCGCCCGATGCACGTGCGCCTATTCCTATAAAAGGCGCAATAGATGGGAAAGCTGCAGAAAGTGCATATTTAATCCCGGCGGCAAAAACTAACTTTGCAATTACTTGTGTAATTTGATTCAATACTTCGCCTATAGTTACTTTTGCTCCGGTAAAAGCTTTCACAATAGAATCACCAACAATCTCAAAACTTTCAACTAATAAATCAGCTTGCAATTGCGTTTGTAATAATTCATTATTTGTCAACTTAATTTCCTTCAAAGGATCCATCCCTGCTCTTCGCACTTTTGCCAAGCTGGTCGGAACCGGTGCTATGGCTCTGTTCTCTTTTAAATTTAATGTAACCGTATAAGCATAAGCCTTACTACCTGCATCCCAGCTTAAACCCTGGGCTTTAAAACTTTTCTCCAATTGCCCGAACAACTTTTGCTGCTTATTTGTTAATCCCCCAAAATCAACATCTAAAGGCTTTACATTAATTAACGCCGACTCTTTACGTTTACTCAACCTTCCGGTAAGCAAAGCCAGCGTATCTTCATAACCCGCGATTTCCTTATTAAATTGAGTTGCTTGTGCAAAGGTAAGATTTATCGTCTCATCTCTTAACTTCCTTACCGCATTTATCTTCTCTCTTAGCTCGTTAATTGTGCCCTTGGCGCTATTTTTATCGGTTATGCCAAGCCTATTAAGTTCCTCCTGAACCCGCCTTCTTCCTTCAAGTTGAACCTTCTGCTCCTTAAACCATATTAACAACTCCTTATTAAAATTTAATTCATCCTCGGTTAATTCGGCAATCTCCATTTGCTCCTTAATTCTGGCACCCAGTTCATTTGTAATCTGCTTTTCCGCTGCCAACATATTCGGATAAAGAGCAAAACCGCCTACCGAACTATTAATATTACTCTTAGTTTTATCCGCAGTTTGTTCCAGCTTATTTATAAAACCTTCAAGCACATCTATAGTAGAACTAATTTCATCCCTATTTATCCTAAACTTATCTTTACCGAAAGGGCTCTCAATCTCTACTATCTCGCTTAATACACCTTTTACATAATCTAAACTTTCGCCCAAATCATCAACGTCCTTTGCAGTTGAGCGGGTATGCACAGCAAAATATGTCACTGCACTTGTAACCAAACTAACCGCAGTCATAATCCCAAGAGGACCTATAAGGCTGCTGCCCAAAACTTTTAACGCTCCCTTAACTCCTCCGCTTGTATTCCGAAGAGTTATCATGCTTTGCACAAGAGGTTCAATATTATTACTTATTGCAATTAACCCGAAAGGGGCATCACTAATAACTCTGTTCATGTTCAGAATTGCAAAGCCCACTTGCCCGCTTGCACCTCCGAACTTGCCGAGCGAGCCGGTTGCTTTTGTTGTTACCTTGGTTAAATGCTGCTTTAGAACCGTAACTCTTTTTAAAGCCGATTCATAATTCTTAGCTGAAGGGGATAATTTATCAAATGCTTTTTGTGCCTTATCCAAACGGTCTCTTAAATCTTCTACCGAGCCGGTAGCACTATCAATTTTACTTTGGGATCGACCTAAGACCTTATTTAATTTTTCGGCGGAAATGGCAAGTTTTTTCGTTGTGCCATCTGCTTGAGTAATAGCACCAATGTAGTTATTGCCGTCTAAGGTAAGTATAATTTTTATTTCATTATTTGCTCCGCTCATTGTATTTAATCTTCCTGGTTAAGCATTCTTTGAACATAAAGTTCATGCTCCTTGAAACATTTTCTTAATACTACTTCTTTAATTTTTTTTCGTTTAATTTCTTCTTCGTTGTAAACTTCATCTGTGCATGTATAAATAAAATACTCAAGTTCTAAGCCTTTAGGCATTTCGCTGTTTAACGATACTATTGCAGTTCTGTGCTTATCGTTCCGGGAATACTCAAATTCTTCTAACCTTGAAAACGTATTCCCAGCGGTTCGAAAAAACTGTAAATAGCCGTTTTAACCTTTCCGGCTCTAACCTTTTTGTATTCAAAATTTTCGGGCAGTTCCACTGCTATTGTTTTCAAAACATTTCGCATTAAATTTTCATCCAAATACATTTCATAAATTTTTGCAACACCTCCTTCGGTATCAAACAAATCGAAACCAAGTTCTTTTAATGTTACAATATCTTCCGTTAGAATTTCATTTTCGTTTTTTACATGTATAATACAATTTTCGTGTAGTTCTATCGCTGCCATTTCTCCTCCTTACGCTTCTTCAAAAATGTAATAATACTGCTCTGCACCAATTGTAATGTTGCTTGTTATCTGAGCTACCAAAGCATCAAGATTTCCGGAAGCCGTTTCCGTAATTGCATTTTCATTTCTTCTAACTTTTATTTCATAAGGCGGTCTCCTTGAGTTTGCACTTAGCTCAACCTTTGATGTAAATTGTGCAACTCCGCAAATTAAAGCCTGCCTTTTCCCGCCAACTCTACCTAAATCCAAAACTATTCTGTAAAACTTACCCCTGCATCCTTCACCTAAAAAGTCCAGTATACTCTTATCACTTTGCAACAAATTTCCCGAGATTGTTGGAGTGTCTTCATCTAAAAGCTCTACCACTACCTGCCCGTGATCTGCTTTTACGGTTTCATAAGAAGGCTCTCTTACAAGCTTGCCATCAACCAAATGACCTATGTTTTTAAAAGTATCCGGCGAACTTAAATCCGTTCCATCCTCATTAACTTCTTTGTACCATAAATTATTACCAAACCATTTGGCAATCTGAGTAGCATCTTTCCCCATTTTTTATACTTCCTTAAATTTTATTTTTTATATAGATATTCTTAAAACCAATTCTATTTTCAGTAAGCCACTTTACTACATTAAAACTCGGACACGCTTTCCCCGAAAACTGATTGTGCCCCGCTATTTTTATATCCGGATACCTCAATATCATAAACTTTACATAAGTCAACAAACTCTCTTTCTGTGCTTTGGTTCGGGTATCGCAAGGCTTAAAATCTTCATCTACTCCGCCCGTATAAACAATATGCCGACTTATTCCGTTCAAGCCTTTAACACCCCATGTTATTTCATTGTAATCAAGGATATTGTCGGTATTGTAATCAGTTAAATTTTCTAATCTCCCGTCTTGGTGTATTATATCCGAGTAACCGAGCTTACTCCAGCCTCTTTCTATTAAATGCCACTGCTCAATCATTTGCTTAGTAACAATTAGCTCCGGAGGCGTGGCTGTGCAATGAATTATTAAATATTTAATTTCTTTTGGTTCGTACATTCCTTTTACCCGTCAAAATATTAGGCATTTTTTCAAAATGTCTATCAACACCATGCGGTAATTCATCACGCTGATATTTTACTCTGTTCCAAAATAACTGGGCTACAAAACCTACCGGCATTGCAAGTTTAAAAGCCAGAGTATGTTTCGGGAATAACTGCAATATTTCGGGAGCAAAACCAATTAGACCAATACCAATTGATTTTGCCAATTCTTTCAAATACCACAATCCCGTATGTTTATTCTTTTGATTCACTATTACAACGCCGGACTAATAAAATGATTAATAATAAATCTTTTAGTTAGTTCTAAAATCTCAAGAGCATCTTCCAAAACTTCTCCGGCTTGTTCCGGTAGCACACCGGACTGTACTATTACACCTAACATCTCAGCTCTTTCTTCTTCTGTAATCTCATCAAGAAGTTCTGTTGGAACATGCCCCAAACCTTTTATTGCACCAGAAAGTAATGAGAATGCTCCTAAAAAGTTCATAACATCTTTGTATGTAATTTCTCCATCATCGGCATAACTTCTTTTAATTCCTCGCGCCACTTCCACCATGAACTGTAATACATCTTTAGTTTCTTCAACACCGTATAAATTTTTTAAGTACTCTAACTTTTCTTTCTTTGTAAAAGAATCAAAATCTTGCACAACTAATGGTTTACTTTTTACTGCCATTATTCACCTCCGCCCTTGGTTTCATTTTTATCCTTAGCTTTACTTTTCGCTTCCACCTTGTAAACCGCACCGGTATCAAGAAGCTCTTTAGTCGGTTTATCCTCAAATTCGTCACCCGGCTTATAAGATTTCCCGTTATGAACTACTAACCATTTTGCTTTATACATCTTTCATTCCCTTTTTTGTTTATTAAAAGTATCATTGATGATACTTTCCTAATATTTTATTTGAATCTGCTAAAAAGTATCATTGATGATACTTTTCTAATATTTTAGTTAAACTGCACATAATGCAGCCTTAATAATCTATTTTATTCATTCTTATTAATAAGAGCATTTTTCTATACTAATAATACAAGCACTAAATCATCTGCGTTTGCAGCATCATTCAAGGCAAATCCCGCAACTTCACCGGTATCATGTGTAACAACTTTACCCGCTGCATCACTTTTTAATTTTGCTCCTTTTGCTACTGCTGCACCCGCTTTAACCAGAGCCGTCCCCGAAACAATTACGGTTCCGGCTTCGCCCGCACCCGCAGATAGTTCTGTTGCACCCAGAGGTTTCTCTCCGGCACCGCAAACAGCACCGGAGGTTAAACCAACCAGGATATGCTTATCTATGTCTGTTGCAGACTTAAATGTTAATCTCCCAAAAGGTGTATATGTTTCCATCTTTATTCTCCTTCCGTTATTTTTGCTTTATACATTTTTCATTCCCTTTTTTGTTTATTAAAAGTATCATCAATGATACTTTTAATAATACTTTATTTGAATCAAACGCCGTAAGTCATTTAATTATAATATGTGCTTATTTTTCAACTAAGCTGCGTTTTTAATTAAGAAACCGGCATCAGAACCAACTATCTTTACTTGAAGTAAGTCGGTAGACCTTATATTCTCTATCTTTCCGCCTTCTTCCCGGTAAGTATCGGCTTCCGGCATTCCGGTTTTTCTCAGAGTATAACCGTAAGTAGGTTCGTAAATACTTCTTGGCACATCAGAACGTTTGGGAGCTACATAACTCAATACAACATCGCCTCCCCATAAATCATGCTGCACATCTTCATCATCAACATAAACGCCTTTACCCACTACAATATTTGGTATATTAAATATTGCCTTAAGCAAATCGATAGTTACAACACCTATTTGACTGTACTTTATACGCTCCAAAATTGTTGGATGCTCGGTAAGAGCTTGAAAACTATCGTAACCTATAAGCATTGTATTAGGCTCTTTGGCTATTGCATTTCTAACCGCCGATACAGCTCCTTTAACATCATCAATAGGTTTAGAATTTGCCTTATCCGTCCATTGCGAAGTCCCCGACAATGTAGCTTTGTTATTAGTAGGATAGTTATTTAAGTCTGTCGCAAGCATAGCACACGAGTATTCATTTTTCAACAAAATAGCAGATTCAGCTCTATAAGCTCCATATGCTCTTGCTTCAAAACTATCTTCGTCAACTTCTCTGTAATCAACCGGATAAACCGCATCATGCTCATCCAGAACAAAATCAATAGTTCCCCGGGCTTCTACCGGCAATCTGTTAGATTGGGCTCTCAATGCTCTCAAGGTAGAATACACCTTGAATGCTTCCTTGCCAAAAGTAGGAATCTTTCCTGCTTCTTTATTAACATTAACTATCGGGAAAAGCGAAGTTCCCACAAACTCCTCATTAGAATATCCAATCAATAACTCCGTTAATACGGGGTCAACTATTCTTGTATCTTGTAATCTTGGCATTTAATTTTCCTCTTATTTAGTAATACTTAAAATTTTCATGGCTTTTTTCACCGCTTCCGTGTACGGTATATTCTCACTTGCTTCAATTTCTTTGGCTTTTCTATAAAGTGCGAGCTGATCTTCATCTACATTTCTGCCTTCGTATTTGTCATCAACAATTTCGCTTGTGCCAACTACCATTTTTCTGGGCAGTACCGAATCTTTTTCTTTTTTATCTAATCGGGCTTTTGCATCTTCAAAATCATGCTTGGCAGTAATTACCCAAACATCTTTATCAACCGGTAATATTTTACCTTCGGCAATGGCATTCTCAATAAGAGCATTAACCTTTTCGGTTTCTTCTTTTTTAATCAAATCATCAAGCTGCTTTTCTAACTTTTGATTTTCTAATCGGATATTCTGAATCTCCGTAATTAAGTCGGATATATCGCTAACTCCGCTTAACCCCAATTCCTCTTTCACAGATGCTATCTTATTATTAATAACATCATCCGATGCACTTTTGTTCAATCCAAAGAACTTTAATAAATCTTCATTCATTTTATCTTCCGTTTGTTTTGTTGGTTTTGTTTTCTTATCATCTGTTATTTGAGCGTAAACCGCTACATAATTTTTATTTTCAACCTTATCTACAATCTTATCCGCAAACCCGTACTTAACCGCACTCTCGGCATCAAGAGTAGTCTCTTTGTCCATTAATTCGCTTAACTCTTCCTCACTCATTCCGGTTTTATCTGCATAACTCTTAATTATAGAGTTCTTGCAAATCTCTAATTCCGTTTGTGTTTTGGCTAAAAGATTCGAATCTCCGAGTGCAATAGTCCAAGGATTATGGATAAACACCTTGCTATTATTATAAATCAACACCTCTTCACCCGCCATTGCAATAACACTTGCTATGCTTGCAGCTTGTCCCGAAATATAAACCTTGCAGTTCCACTCCTTCAATAGATTGTAGATCGCAATCCCCTCATCAACAATACCGCCCGGAGAGTTTATCATTACATCTAAGTCAGTCACACTTTGTTCTTTCATACCTTCCAGCATATTTGCAATATCCTTGCTCATTATGCCGTCATAGCCTATAAAATCGAATATATAAAGAGTCGCTTTTTTCATTCTCACATTTCTAAATTTGTTGTTTGAAAGATAAAACGGCATCATAACACATCAAAGGAGTATGATTCCATAAGCTACCATTTTAGAATGGTTTAGCATCTATTATTAGAAAGTCTCCTTTATCTTTGCAATGTAACTAAAGTAATTATGGACAGATAACAAAATGAGTAAAAAAAAGGAAAAAACAATTAGAAAAACCTACAGTGCAAAAACGTGGAATATTATTAAAAAGCTTTTTGTTGAAGAAGGACATACAGCAGCTGATATTTCCAGAATGAGAGACAACTACCCTACACACCAAGCAATTTCGGCAAGGGCAAAAAGGAAAAACCCAAAAACCGGAATGAGCTGGCACGATGAAAGGCAAGAAAGGATTGAAGCACACTACAACTCAATTGCACCACAAAAACAAGTTACTCTTGCTCTAAGTAAAATTACACAGTTATTAAGCAAAAAGAATTTAACAACTAAAGATTTTGATGCACTAAGCAAAGTACACAAATTTCTGAAAGATTTAACCGATTGGAAATATCATGTACCTATGATCTACCAAGTTCTTAGCAGTTACACAGAATATGTTAGAGAACATTACCCAAATTTATTTACAGAAACAGACGGAACTTTCGAAGTTTCACTGCTTCATTTTAAAAACCATCTAAGGCAGCAATTGGAAGATGCGGACTATAAGGGCATTTCTCCATTGCAGAGGGATGTGTAATTAACCCAATTTCGCACAGAAACGTGTTCAATTAGTGTTCAAAACAGTAAAGTAGTATAATGATTAGCCAAAGAGAAATAAATCGCTTAGATAAAAAATTTGAGGAACAGCTTCGTTCCATAAAATACAGCTTCAAAGAAACCGAATTCACACTCGGGAAGAAAGCCGAAAGAAGAATTAAAGCCGATGCAGATGATTTTGAGTTCTGTAAAATTTATTACCCAAACATTTTTAATGACGGATGGAATGATCTACATTATTATATAAGAGATGCAGTTACCGGACCTCACTCTGTTTCGGGTTCAAGATTTTTTGGCAAAACCGCCTTTACTTATGTTGCTAAAATCATCAAGTCCATTGCTCTCGGAGGCTCCGGAATGATAGGACTCGGCTTAAGAACTCAAGACATTGCAAAAGAAAGAACTCGGAGCATTGTCCGTTTAATTAAAAACAACAAACTTTTAATGTACGATTACGACATCAAAGTACAGCAAGACCGTGCCGGCAGTTATATTATTAATAATAAAACATTTGTAGCTTTCGGTTATAGAGAAGGGTTAAGAAACTTCTTTGATGAAGAGTTTAAAAGATTCGATATTATTGTGCTTGATGACCTTTACAATGCTCAAACAGTTAGTTCCACAGTTGATAACGAAAAAATTTTAAGATTTGTAGAAAGCGAATGTACCGGACAACTAAACCCAAACGGACTTTTAATCTGGCTGTTTAACTATATTACCGTTACTTCACCTGGTTATCTTTATGCAGATAAAAATCCCAAAAACCATTTCAATCTACCTGCATTAAATAACAAAGATAGAACCAACTGGAAAGAAAGCCGTGTTTGGACAACAAAGAAATTGCAGCAAAAAAGAACCGAACTACCTTTCGAAGTATGGATGGGCGATTGGATGAATAAACCATTGCAAAAAGGAGAAGAATTTGAAATTGAATGGATACGCTCCATAAACATTAACTCAATCGAAATTATAAGCTCTATTAGTGTTGCAGATCCCAGTCATGGACAAAGTCCGCAAGCATGCTACAAAAGCATAATTACAATGAGCTACACAAACACAAGCAAATACTTGATACAAGATATTTACTTAAGAAAAGAACCTTACGAAAGCTTTTTCGATTATGCCTATAATCTTTCCCTCGAAATACCTAAATGGAAAACACTTTTATTCGAAGATGATTTCGGTCAGTGGAGCATTGCCAAACCTTTCTTTGATAATTGGAAAAAGAAAACCAAAAACAGATTGGCAATTCAAAAATTCACAAGCAAAAGCTTAAAAACAAAATACTATGCGGCAGATAAAGAAAGCAGAATAAGAAATTTGATACTGCCGTTTCAAACTGCGGAAATAATTTTTAACAATAAAATTATTTCCGGCAAAAATCCCGATTATGATTTGTGGTTTGCTCAATACCTTGCATTTGGCAAACACAAAGAAAAATTAGACGGATTAGATGCTACCGCAAGTGCGTATATTTTATTTCCCCGCTACTTATTAAGCGGAAACTTTAAACCTATAAAAAACAGATTTACAAAAAAACAAAGCTGGTTGGTAAATAGATAATATGGCAAAAATAAAACGACTAACTGTAAACAAAAACATTCCGCAGATAAGTGTAAGCTTTACACCGGAATATTATAAAAGAGCTTTCAAGCAATACCAATATGGAGATTACTCTTATCTAATTGCTCTATTCGAGCGAGCGGAAATAGATAGCTTCATAGGAGGATGCCTCACGGCAAGAACCGCCGGTTATAAAAAGAAATGGGCAATTACTCCCGCAGACGAATCCGCCCAAGCCAATGATATTGCCGAATGGATTCAAGAAGTATTAAACAATCTCGGAATACGGACACTCTTCGATGAAATAATTTCAGCAAAAATGAAAAGATTTAATGTTGCCGGTTTAACATGGGATATTGTTGATGGCAAAGTCGTTCCCGTAGAACTAACACACTTCGATCCTAAATATTTCAAATACGATAAAGATGGAATACTTAAAATTAATTTCACAACAGAATTAAGAGATATTCCGCCCGATTCGGCAGTTGTTACCGAGTTCAAGAAAATTCCTATCTTCTTAAAAGTTCTTAAAGATTTTATCAGAAAAGAATTTGGTGAAGATAACTGGAGCAGCTTTATCGAAAATTTCGGTGACCCGTTTATACTCGGCACATATAATTCACCTGAACAAAAAGATGACATGGAAGAAGCTGTAATCAGCATTGCAAGCTCCTCAAGAGGTATCAAACCCGAAGGTACCGAAATTGATATTATCGAAAGCAAAAGAGGTGCCGGCGATCATAAGAATTATGTCGAAGATGCTAAACGAGGAATCTCTTTCACATTACTTGGGCACGAAAATGCTTCCGGTAACAAACAAGGAGCACAAATAGGAGAGAACCTTGAAGCATACAAAGTTAAACACGAAATTGCAGTTGAAGATATGCTTGATATTGAAGACAAAATTTTTCCTTTAATCAAGTCAATAGTGGTTAAAAATTTCAACACGCTTTTAATACCAAAAATAACTATAGATAAAAGTGCATCTATTGATGATAAAACTAAACTCGAAGCAATCAGAACTGCTTACGAACTTGGTGGAGAACTCGACCCGAATATTTTTAAGCAATACGGTATAGAATTGCTTAATGAAGATTCACTTAAAAAACCGGATGGTATCTTATAATGGATTCCATTACGCAACTGCAGCTTCAATCTATATTAAATACAGCCGGCTTTGCAATAAGCAAAAGAGTAATCGATAATACCCGATCCGGAATTGATATGTATGGTAATCCTTTTACTCCTTACAGCAAATCTTATAAGAACAAAAGAGCAAAAGCCGGTAAAAGAACAGATGTGGTAGATCTCAGCTGGTCTAATTCCGTTCCATTCAGAATGGTCTCCCAGCATAATATTATTCATCAAGTAAACGGCTCTTACGATACCGTAGTAGTCTTTATGAAAAATAAAGAGAAAGAACAAATCGCTTATTACCACCAAATATCCGGAGCCGGAAGAAAAAGAGTAATCAGAAAATTTTTTGGTCTATCCGAAATTGATGTGCAAGATATACTAAAAGTAGTAGAAAGCAAAGCGGAAGAACTCGCTGAGGCAACCGAAAAAACAATAATGAAAGAACTCCAAAAACTAAAAACCAAACTAAACCGTTACACTGCAGAAGGTTTGGATTTTACAAATAGAATAAATAAGGTTTAATATGAGCTTACTTAATATCACAAATTTCAAAACCGAATTTCCGCTATGGGAAAAGTTTGTACTCGATGATAATAACATCACCAACGAAGAACTATTGCAGCTAAAACTTAATCAAGCCGATGCAAAACTTAATCAATATATAATTGTTCCCGAAGGCACAGAACTGCCCAACTGGCTTAGACTTCATCTCTATAATATTGCTGCAAAATTTTGCTTCGATGTAAGGCATGGAGATACTGAGTTCGAGCCCAAACCGCAAATAATTAAAGAATACGAAATAACCATAGAAGCATTGGAAAGTTTTCTCGATAAAAACGGAATGCCTCAAAGTCTGAGCAAAATACAAAAAGCAATATCAGAAAGCTCTAACCCCGATAAGATCAAGATGCACTCAAAAAAGAGAATGTTCGGACCCGAGGGAGGTTTTGCCGGATACGGGGAAACACATGTATAAAAGTAAACTTAACATTCTTAATCGAGACATAAAATGAACATAACTCTTAAAGCACTGATCAGCTATTTCAAAAACAGTACAAATTACGAAACAGTAGAAGAATATAACGAACAAATAGATGCTGACGGAATCAAAAAAAGTTTCCCGCTGCCCGCTTTAATGCCTCATTTCAGAGAAATGCGGATTATAAATAACCAAAGGTGGATGAACTTCCAATTACTTTCCGTTACCCGAAGCAAATCATTTGATAGAGAAAAAAATAAAAAAACAAATCTCGACCTTGTAACCGAAGTGATAGATCAAATTATAGAACAGCCCGGATTCATATTCCAACTCGATAACAATAATTACTCATTCGAAATCAGCATCGATACTTTAAGAGTAACTACATTATTAATAAGCAATGCAATGGTAATGCACGGCATAACAATAGATATAAGATATTTATAAAAGGACTAACAATGCAAGAAACAATTATAATAAACCAAAACACCGAAACCCAAATAACAATAGAAGCTGAAGGGAATTGGGTAGATAATGTTGTTTACTTTACACTTAAAAAAGAAGCATACCACAAAACAAGACTTATTTCAATTCCGGTAACCGACATAAATTTTTCTGCAGAAGAAAACAAAAGCATATTTACATTTAAACTTTTACCCGAACATAATCAAGAACTATCCGGCAAATATTATTGGGACCTCAAAACAGAAAACTCGGCTGTAGATAGAAAGCTCATAAAAAAGGGATACATGCTTGTGGAATTTACAGTCCGTAGAGATAGTGATGTTTTACCTCCGGAACTTAAAGGCGGAGTGGTTGTGCTCTCGGCTAATGAGTTCGAGGTTGGTGATATGTTTTGTGTAAAAGAAATTGGGGGAGTTAGGCAGTTTGCAGTAATGAGCAAAGAAGAAGTTAAAGAGCTCTATGGATTTAATGACTTACCCCTACTCGTCCAAACTGCGGATTTACTTGGTGGAGAAATAGACCTTTTTAACCTCGATGGAGTAGGCACCACAAATATTATAGGAGTATAAAAAATGAGAAGCAAAATAGTAGTAATGAAATCTAACACGAGCGGAGTAGGTCTGATTGGTCTTGGTAGTCTGCTTGATGTTTACGATAACACAAAAGCCGGCGATATGGTTACAGTATATCCCGGAACTTACGACATAGGCGACAATACAATAATCCTCAAAGATGGAGTAAGATGGATGTTTATTGGTAAGCCCACAATAACAAGTAACAGCCCGAACGGTACGTTTACGGATAATGGACTTGTTATTAATGTTGAAGCTGAAGGCGATGCCGAAGTTATTAACACATCCGGTCAAATCTTTAAAATTGAAGGCAAGTCTCTTGTAATGCCTAACATTATGTACCCGCCAAGAAACACGGCAAAGAACAGTCTTAAATTTTTCCCTTTCACTCCCGAAACGCTTGCACCGAGTGAAAGAAAAGTGCTTACAGTTAACATGGGGAGCGAGCTAAAACATAAAGACAATATTGTTTTTCAAGTTCTGGGACTTGATCGCCTCGCAAGCGATTACCCTAACGATGCTTTAGAAGAATGGGTAACCCTTTCCGACACCTATCCGCACGTTAGCCCTGGTGCATGGGGCAAAGCCACTTTCGCTTGTACTCGTTTCCCGCAAATAAATCGCTCAGAGCGGGAGCCTGCACTAATGGCAACTTATGATTATACCAAAGCCATGCGGAGGCACTTGAGGCATAGAGCTGGGGATAGGTATGAGACAGACAAAAACGGACAAGACATGCCTACGGGTTACACTTACGAAGACATCGGCATTGGCTTATTGGTCGGCGCATATTGGAATAGTGGCTTCGGAGGTGTATATAACGTACCATCTGCCCAAATGTGCGAATCCGTTTGGCTTACCAAATCCGGTGATGACATAATCCTTAATATTGCCGTTTACAACTCTCTAACGGAGGATAAAGAGTTTAACTCTAAAGGAATAATTGTGCATGACTAAAAAGAGAGTTCAAGTGCTTCTGCCCGATAATATAACAAAACCAATGGGCGGAATGGGGGTTGTAATAAAGCAAATTTACAGCAACATTCCCGGAAGCTACTGCTACGATTTAATTGGAACGGATAACGGGAAAGAAGTCGAGCACGATAACTTCAACTACTATTCAGTTAAAGAAATAAATCAGCCTCTTGGAGTTGCCGAGGGACTAACAAAAGCTTTTCTAAGCCAAAGCTACTATGTCCTAAAATCCTTAACGCTCCCGGCACCGGACTTGATTCATGCAAACGATTGGAGCACATTTTATGCCGGAACTATTCTATCAGAACACTACAATGTGCCTCTAATTGCGAGTGTTCATCTTTCTATAGAGCACTCGCCTATGGGCTTACACCCCTTGCAGCTTGCAAACAAAAAAATGGCAACTGCAATTGAAAAAACAACAATGGTTAAGGCAGACAAAATAATCCAAGTAAGCAAAGCCTACGAAGAACTATTTCCCTTTGCTTTTAATCATAAAACAAAAGTAATCTTTAACGGAATAGACTTGGACGAATGGAGTGACCCCGAAAAGATTAGGCTTCCGGGAAAAAGAAAATACAAGCTTATTTATATAGGCAGATACGCCGGAATGAAAAATGTTTTAGCACTCCTAAAAGTTAAACTTCCCGAAAATGTTGATTTAATTTTTATAGGAAATGCAAAAGGCGGTGACGTAGAGATATTGCAAAAAGTAATTGATAAATGTAATAACTCAGACCAGCATCATTACGTTGGGGCTAAATACGGAAAGGAAAAAGTAAATTGGCTTTCAAGTGCTGATTTTCAAATAGTTCCCTCAACGCATGAACCTTTTGGTGTAGTTGCACTTGAGGCTTTGGCAGCAAAAAACATTCTACTAAGCAGCTTTGCCGGTGGAATGAATGATTTCCTAAATGGAGACAATGCAATTTACTGCGGTACAGACAGCAAGATGATTGAATACAACCTCAATAATGCACTTAATCTCACGGAAAGCGAGAAAGCTAATTACTATAAACACGGATTGGAGTTGTGCAAAAAGCTTTCTTGGGAAAACCAAGCAAAAGAGTACCTAAAAGTTTACGAGGAATTTCTTAAATGAAAATTTACATTAACGGAAATCTCGGGAAAGAAACGCACGAAGACAAAGTGGAAGAAGCCCTAAAACTTGGCTGGGTTCATAGCGGTGGAAACTTACAAGAACTAACAATAGTTAGGAGTACAGAACCCTTAACAGCTTGCATGGAAACGGCTAAAAACAACAATGCTCAATTTGTACATAGAAGCTATACCGGTGCAAACACTTACGTTTCTTTGGCGGAAAGCTACTACCCCGATGTAATTTTAAGCATGCCTCCGGGAAGTAATGAGAAAATAAAAATTTTTGATTACTCGATACCTCAGAAAATCTTATTGATTTCAAGTGGTGATAACGGAATTAACGAAACCGGTTACAATACGGAATTTGTAGAAAATGATCCCATTACTGCCGAAACCGTACCGGATGAATTAGATTTAGAAAGTTTTGGTTCGTCCTATGGATTGGGGAAGATAGCATACATAATGCACTCCCTAAATTGCAGCTCAGACGAAGCAAGAGCAAGAGCAAGGGCAACCGGCTCTGAGGGCGGGGTATGGCATCAAACAAACGGTTTCGGGAAGATAAATGTCGGGGAAGCGGTAAACTATGGCTTTCCCAAGCCTCCCAAACCCAAGCCAAAAAGAAAAGCGGTTAAATACATTGTGGTCAATAAAAATGCACTTTCTTAAAAGGATATTCGTTTGCATACATTGCGAGAAGAAACAAAGGCTCAAAATAGTCAGAACCCGAACCGGAAGTTTTCTGCCCGTAGAAATAAGCAAGAACAAACCTATCCCCAACGAACATGATTTATTTGACCACAGAATACACAAATCCCACTTACTAAACTGCAAAGGCTTACAAGCCGTATGGTCTAAAAAAACAGCTTCCTTTAGAAATCACGAAAAAGATTTAGATAAAAAAATAATGAAGCAATATTTGAGATAAGTACTTGTACCCCTTTCATATTTCCACTGCATTTATTTAGCAAAAAAGTCTTTTCTTTGTGATCTAAATCATTTTATTTTTAAAAAACTTCTTTATCTTACAATCACAGACCGCCAACAACAAAAGGAGTTTCTATGAATAATGCGAATAAGTATCTAATAATAAGTTACATCATCAGCCTGAACGATGTGCTAACCAAAGCCTTGCTTAAAATTGAAAATGATTACGGATTAAATGGAGAATTTAGCGGAACATGCAGCCTTATCAGCTGGCTATTAGACGAGCTTAAAACTAAAATAAATTGCTAAACAATAATCTTTTTAATTGCCTCCAGCTTTTCCCTCAGCTCTGCATTTTCTTTCTTTAGCAGCATGCAGTCTTCTTGCAAATTCGGCAGCTTATGATCCGAAACCATATTTAATCCTGCTTCATCTCCGTGCAGAAGCCAGTCTATATCACAACCCAATTTCACCAGCTTACTTATAAATTTAGCACCCGGCAGACTTTTACCCGATATATAAGAAGTATAAAAAGCTCCGTAACCCATACCAAATTCGTCCGCCATAGGCTGTAACCTTCCATATTTCTTAAGGGCAAACTCCTTCAACCTTGCACCTATCTCTTTCTTATTTAATTCAGACATAAAATAATTTTATATGTATTTGCATATTTTTCCTTGACAATATATGTAATTACATATATATTAGTGTTGTAGAAAAACAACAACTGAACTATGAGAAATACGCTAAAAATAAACCCAAAATTGATTAATAAAACATTAATAGCCAAAAACATTGGCTTTTCCACTGAGTATGTTCGCCTGCTTCTAATTGGAAAAAGAAAAAATAAAAAAGCGCTGGCGAAAGTACACAACGAAATTCGCAAACAATTATTAGCTGCGTAAAAATGATAAAACAACACAGCTCAAATATAACGATTTTCGATTCAAAATTAAACTTTTTTAACGGAGGTAAATCTAACAAAGTTCTCTAAAATATCGGGTGTCGGCTGACACAAAAACACAAGCAGCTTGTTTTGCAAGTCGTGAGTATGAATTCTATTAACATAATTCCTCCATTAAGTTAAAAAGAATCACATCAAACATAAAACAACACAAACACAAGCGGTTTGCAGAACAAAAATCACCCGATATTTTAAAAAACAAAAAAATATCATGGTCAACAAGAGGCAAATCATAGAGATGAAAAAACAAGGGCTTACGAACAGTGCAATTGCAAAAAGATTAAACTGCAGCAAAAAAACAGTAAGCCGCACATGCAGAGATGCGAACATCTCGCTTAGAGGGAAAACAGACAATATTACAGAAAACTTTAAGCGTAATCTTTATAAAAAGTTTGGAGAAAGCGGGGATAAAATAGGATACCGCTTCGGAGTAACCAGACAAGCTATCCTAAAATAAGGAAAATAAAATGAATATTAAAAGCAAAATAGGAAGCACAACTTTTGAAGAATTGATAAGGGATATAAAAGATTACTCACCCGGGTACTCTTTCCCGATTCAAGTAGATCGTTATAGAGAGCTTTTAATTGCTCTTAAAAAAAGCAACAAACAAATAGACGAAAAAATAGACTTACTAAGGCTGCTTTATGTCTGGCCTAACTAAACTATTTAAAAAAGTATCATCAATGATACTTTTTGACAAATTCGGACAAAATATTAAGAAAAGTATCATCAATGATACTTTTAATAAACAAAATAAAAGGAAGTAAATATGAGCGATTTAATAACAAAAGATTATCAAGTTTTAAACATTGAAACAAACAAATGGGTTCGCATTACTCCGGAAGAGAGGAAATACGCCAACTATATTTACCAGCAATTCCAGATAAGCAGTGTTTTCACAGCTATAGCACTAAAAAAGATTTTTGACAAAAAACTTTACATTGCACTTGGCTACGAAAGCAAAGAGGATTTTATATTGAATGGCACAAACTATTCAAGGGCACAAGCTTATAGGCTTGCTAAAGTTGCTGATAAATTATCTGGTTACCTCCCGCAATTAGACCAAAACATTCCAATATCCGGACAGATACCGGAGGAAGCAGCATCCACAATACAAAACAACAACATATCTCCGCAAAAAGATTTGTCCGGACTCGGCATCACTAAGCTGATAGAGCTCTCAAAGTTAGAGGAAGATGAATTAGAGCAATTCATAAATAAGGGCTCGATCGGTGAAGATGATGACCAACTCACCTTTGACGAGTTTAAAGATATAACTGTTCGCAAAGCAGCAAAAGAACTTGAGGTAAGAACTAAATCCTACAAAAGGAAAATAAAGGACCTCGAAGACAAAAATTCCGCACTAAAAGAAGACAAGAAAAAACTCGAAAGCGAAATTGACGGAATGCAGCGAATGGTTAATGATGCAAAAGATTTAGAATTAAAATACGGTGCACCCGCTTCACTTTCCGAAGCAAAAAAAGATCTACTTAGCGAGGTAGATAATCTAATAAATGAAATTGCCGTAAGACTTAAAAAAGCCGATGTTACTATAAGAGATGCAGAGAAAGTACAAGATCGCTTTAGATTAATACTAAAAAGCTTAGACGAAGTAAGAGCAACTTTCAAAATTCATTACGAAGATTCTAATTTTAAGGATTCTCAAGTTGCTTAGTAAAAACAAAATAAAAGCAATAGGCATTTTAAGAAATTCGGTTTTTGCCGGTAATAACGAAAATTACTATGCAATGTTAAGCGGCTACAACGTAAAAAGCTGCAAAGATTTAACCGAACGCCAAGCAAGTTCCTTGATAGCCAAACTCCACGAACTCGAAGGAACTTCCAGGAAAACAAAATATTCCGGCAAAGGCAAGCGGGGTTCACAAACAAGAATTACAAAATTGCAAGCCGAACGGATAGAACTATTAATGAGCTTACTCGGCTGGAACGATAAGAGTATCTACAAATTTATAAACAAACAGCTAAAGAAAAATTCAGGTGTAGAAATGCTCCGTAACTACGAAGCACGAAAAGTAATTATAGGTATCACAAAAGTTTTGGCAGATAAGCACAATTACAGTTATTCGTTTTTTAACGATATGTCTAACAGAGAACTAAGAGGATTAAAAGAAAAATGGGAATTTTAATTTTAATAATAATTTTCACGGCTTTTACAATGTCAGTTTTCTTTCTCGGAATGTTTTGCTTAACCGCAAAATACAACAAAAACAAAGAATGTGTAATGGAGCATTACGATGAATGAAATTATATGGATTGGCTTAGTATATGTTCTATTGGCTTTAATCATTATCGCCAAAATCGGAAAGAAAATATATACAAGCAAAGCAAATAATTTATGGTTTAACAATATCGATAAACTTTTTAATAAGTAGAGAACATGGATATCCGCACCATAAAATTCGAATTAGAGAACGCTCCACATAATTGCAAAACCGGCATTATTAACAAATATTCCGAAATGTACGGCTTAAGCAAATCACAGATTTATAGAAGAATAAGAGAGCAATACGGAAGCAGAAAGAAAATCTCTAAAAGAAAAAAAATATCAGACGAACTGATTGACCTCGTTGCAAAATTAAAAGTCGAAAGTAGTCAGTTAAGCCTGGGCAACAGAAAATTAAGTACCGAAGAGTGCTTAACCATTATGAAAGACAGCAATGTGCCCGGAGCCGAAAACTTAGTTGTAGGAACAGTAGACCGCAGATTGCGTGAAAAAGGATTTGGAACAAGAGAAAAAGTTGTAAGAGTGGAAGCTGCCAGACCTAATCAAACGCACCAGTTGGATTTTGCACGAAGCAAATATTTCCAAGTGAGTAGATACAATAACGAACTTAACACCTACATGCTAAAAGTAAGCGGAAGACATTTAAGCTATAAAGAAAGCGAAATAAAACTAAGAACATGGCTTGTAGGATTAATAGATACATACAGCCGATTAAGCATAGCAATGGCATTTGCAGCTACCGGCGAAAGCTCCGGAATTGGTCTGCAACTGCTAAGATTTGCGTACGGAAGAGATGAAGATCGGCATCCGTTAATTTATTTACCCGAAAACTTAAAATGCGATAACGGAGCATTTATTAAAAGCACACCTATTCAAAACATGCTTAGAGCTTTGCAGATTAAAGATGGGAGATCGAAACCCTACAAACACAGAGGTATCCAAAAAGTAGAAAGTTTGTGGCGTACCATTTGGCAAAAATTCGAACTCCCTCTTGCTATGCAGCTTGGCAAGGGCACCGAAATATCCTTGCTCGATTACAACGAGATGCTTCATGATAAAATGATTGAATTGGCTGAAGAAGAGCATCCAACAAGAGCTGGAACAAAAGTACATCTCTACAAAAGCAACTTACTAAAAACCAAACCCAGAAGAGTTGAGGTTGACTTAATGGATGTAGTTCTAAGAGTACAAAGAAGAAAAGTTAACCAATCTTGCCAAGTTTATTTGAATAACGAAATTTACGAAGTGCCCGAATTTGCCCTGGATAAATGGATAATAATCTATAGTAACGGCAGTGGCGGACTTATAGGCGAAACCGAAAATGAATATAATAAGCCCTTCTCGCTGAAACCAACAAAAGGTTTCGTTGAAGAAGGTGATTTCACCGGCAGACGAAAAGCCACTTACCAAGAAAGAATAGAAAGCATGATTGAGACAATGCAGAAAAATAAAGGTGATAAAGATAGTAACTCCGGCAAGATTAAATATATGCCGGTTAAATCAACAGTGCAAAACCCCGATACACCTTTCCACAGAGAAGAAACCGAAGAACTAAACCAATACGAAGCAAGGCTTCTATTCGGTAAGTTGCTCGGCAGAATTGGGATTGACGCTTCTGTTCATCAAAAAACTTTTGATAATATTTATGCGGAACTCGGAGACGAACTGCTGACCAAAACAATGATAAAAGAAATGGTTAAGTTCATCTCTAATAGAGCCGTAAACGAATAAAAACTAAAATAAATAAGAGGAGCAAAAAATGAACAAGGAATACGTACACAAACCATTAACCAGTTTCGATGACGTTAACAAAGCATTATACCACTATGGCAGAGAAGAAAGTGAAATTGCTAAGAAAGAAGCGGTAATGAATAGTAAAATCCAAAATATTAGAGATAAGTTCGAAGTTGATACCGCTGAGGCAAGAGCTAAAAGAGATCTGATCCTAAAAGAAATCAAATCGTTTCTCATGAGTAACAAACATGAGTTTGTTAAAACAAGAACCAAAAATTTAGTGCATGGCACTATAGGCTTTAGACATGGCACACCAAAAGTTTTACTGTTAAACAAAAAATACAATACCAAAACAGCCTTAGAGCTTGCAAAAAAAATATTCAGAGATAAGTTTGTTAGAAGTAAAGAAGAGCTTGCAAAAGATTCAATAATAACAGCATTTGCAAAAGGCGATATTGACGATCAGAAATTAGCAAGCATTGGCTTGAGAATAGATAAAAACGAAAAAGAAGTAATTGAAATAAATTGGGAGTCTTTAGACAATTGACCAAGCAAGAGAAAAAGTTTGTTGATGTTTATAACGAACTAAAACAGCTAAATCCGGAGATTGTTTTAATGCTTTGTGCCAAATTGATTATCAGTGTAGAGCCGGAAATGTTTAAATGGAATGACCTAAAAGAAAAATTACTAAACCCAAACCAGGAGGAACTAAATGCAAAGCTATATCAAAAAAAGCACACTTAATAATTACGGCGTTAGCGAAGTTGGGATATACAATTCCAAAGTTATGGAAGTTTTCCAAAAAGACATCGAAGATGCCGTTTACAATAGATACATGATTGCTATTTCCGGAGAACCCGGAACCGGTAAAACAGTCTTATTCAGCCGGGTTATCGATAACCTAAACCTGCACCCGGCACCATATAAAAAGATTGAAATTGTTAGAATAAATAGTTTCGATAAAGCAAACATTAAAGCATCTACAATTATAGATGCAGTCTTAATGCAGATTGCACCCGGGGAAAGCAGACCCCGCTCAACCGAAGCGAGAAGCTTGCAATTTATAAGAATTTTAGGCGAACAATTATTGCTGCATAACAAACTCGTTGTAGTCGTTCTGGAAGAAGCTCACAGAGTAAACCCCGATTTGTTCAGAACCTTCAAAGAAATGCGTGAAGCTTCCTACATGAACCAAGTTAATCTATTTTCCGTTGTACTTATCGGGCATCAGTTACTAAGTCATAAAATTAAAATGCGAAACGAAACCAACTGGCGTACAATAAACCTCTTGTTAACCGAAGCAAACGGCTGGTTCGATTACGATGAAAGAGTTGATTACCTAAAAGTTAAATACGGTAGAGCAATACAAGCCGAAGCAAGACGTAGAATTGCTACACACTGCAAACTGCCTTTAGAAATAGACAATTTTGTAAACCAAAAAATGACAGACGGCATGAAAGCCGGCAAAAAAATTCTTGATAGCGACGTTGTGCAGCCCAGCGTAGCTGAAGTTTGGGAAGTACTTAAAAAAGAAAATCCTAATGTAATTAGTTATCGTAGCGTTGCAAAAGAGATGAATGTCTCAGCCGGTACAATAAGCGGCATATTAAACGGACAAAAAACCAAAAAGCAAGAACAAGAACTTATAAAAACTCTTAGAAAAATATCAGACGAAAACAAAGAGAACAGATTAAATGACAGAAAAGCATCTTAAATATAAAGAAGGTATTTGTCCTAACTGCCAAAACAAAAACTTTAAAATTAAATATATCGGAGGCAGAAAGATAACTACACCCGTAACGGTTTACAAAACACAAAAAATGAATAACAATCTAACCGTAAGATACAACATTTGTACCTCATGTAACTTTCGGTTTAAAACAACTACAAAAGTTGAGTTCTTTGGCGAAGTTGAGGTTATCAAGTGAACAGCTACAGCAAATATAAAGCCTATATACTAAAACTTCAGAAAAAACTTGCATTCGAACCTTTCTGGAGTGTTATGGAAAAAAAATTGTTTGATTACATAAATAACAATAACGATACAAGCTTCTTGAAAATCAAAAGCGATGTTCAAAAAATCTTTTCACCGGAATTCGCCGAATTTACCGATAAAATCTTTACGAAATACGATAACATAATCGAAAAAGTAAATGAGCTTTACAAAAATCTAAGTGAAGATATAAATAGAGATACTGAAAAAATTTTAGCTATCGAAGAAATAATTAAAACCAACATTGGCAAATACGAAACTAACGAAATTGAAAGAATAAGCTACTTTACCAGAAAAGCAATCCTCGATGATTTATCATCTAACGAACTCAAACTAAAATTAGAAAGAATCGGCGGCAGAGTGGCAAACTACAGCAATACAATAGCTCGCAGCCAAATTGCCGGATACGGCAGAGAAAGCAAAAACACAAAAGCCGAAATAGGCGGAGTTCTATATGCCGAATATGTAGGGAATATAACAGAAAATACAAGAACATTCTGCATCGAAAGACTGAGCGGAACTTCTCCCAGAGGCGATAACCACTACCACATAAACGAAATAAATGAACTCAATAACGGTCCCAGACAATTAAAACCCGTTATCACCTATTGTGGCGGATGGAATTGCAATCACGATTGGGAATGGGACCCGTTTTACAAAGCTGATAAATAAAAAAACAAAGGAAATCACAAAAAAATGAATAACCAAGAAAATATAAGCTTAGAATCAACAGCGGGTAAACGGCAGTCAATCAGACTTGCAAGTTACAGAAGCCGCATGAAACAAAACCATAAGAAACTTGAATACAGCGAAAAAGATTTCAATCCGCGCAAAGACATACAAGGCATTATAGCAAAATACATTAAAGCAAAGAGTTAACATGAAAAAAAATAACACTAAAAAAATTGAAAAAGAAGAATTGCTGCAAATGATCGATAAAGCTAACCAACAATTACAATCATTAAGCACTGCACTAAAAGAATACAAAAAAGAACTAAAAAAACAAACTCCAAATATGTGCAAGTGCAATAAAAATACCGATATTCCCGAATTTGGCGAAGCCGGTGTAAGCATGAAAGAGTATGGAGGTTAGAGAATGAAACAATTTTACGTAAATATTAATAGTTGTAAAGAATGTGCAGTTGTAGAAATAAGAGATAACGAAGAATATGTAATAGATAAAGTTGTCTTCAATAAAAAACCGTATTTCCCTTATGCTAAAATCATCAAAATGGTTGTAGCACTAAAAGCGAAAAAAATAACCGGATACTTTAAAATAAACCGGAAGAAAAATGCAATACAGAATAATAGATAAACAAACCGGAAAGTTCATAACCGAACCTACAACAATTACCGAAGCCTCTAAATACAGAAAGCTTCTAAACCTTAACTCCGGAAACAAAAAAAGATATATAGTAGTTGCGGTAGAAAAAGAAAAACAAAAGAATAATTAAAAAACTTGAGAAAGAATAATGACAAAAATTCACAAGTACACTAAAAACGAAGAAAATGTGATTATAAACAATTACGGTAAATTAGGTGCTGCAGAACTATCGAAGATGCTTGGCATACCTAAACGCAGTCTTACCAACAAAGTAAAAAGACTGCGGGACAAAGGCTTAATTTCCCAAAAGGCGGCAGATCAGCAAAGAAGGAAATCCTATTTCGTAAAAGGGCATACTCCAGCGAATAAGGGAAAGAAAATAACAGATTATATGAGCGAAGAAGCTGTGAAGAAAGTTAAGCTGTCAACCTTCAAGAAGGGCCATGTACCCGGCAATACGCTCTATAACGGGGCTGTGGTAATAAGGAACCAAAACAACAATCAATACGCATATATAAGAGTTGCTTGCGGAAAATGGGAACCATTACACAGATTTAGATGGAAGCGGGTAAATGGCGAAATTCCGAAAGGATACATTGTTGTTTTTGCTGACGGAAATACAATGAATTGTGCTATCGAAAACTTAGAACTTATTTCAAGAAAAGAAAATGCTCTGAGAAACCAAAATGCAAAAAAAGCTGCAGAAAAAATGCGGGAAAACTATAGAAAATTTAAGGACTTAGAAAATGATGCGTATATTGTTAAACTCGTTACACGAGATGAAGAACTGCGGAAAATACTGATAAAAAACAAAGATTTTATTCAACTAAAACGAATGCAATTAAAATTAAGGAGGGTAACAAACTATGAACTTACATGATAAGCTTGACAAAATGGTGGGGAAAGTTTTTATGTATAAAACCAACCATCACGAAATACTTAAAGTTTATGAGAGTGATGATAACATTACAATAAGTACCGATAAAACTCTTATTGTAATACCGAGAGAGAAAGCGAAAGAAGAAATAGAACAATTTTTACCGGTTCAAAATAATGCTAAAAAGACACTTGTGTGCACGAGTAAATCAAGAATAGAAAATCTTGTAGAATTGGTAGAAGAAAACATAAAACTGGTTCAGCAAGACACAAATAACATCCCAAAGGCTAAGTCTATAAACGATTCGATTAAAAACATCATAGATATTGCCAAGTTGGAACTTGAGGCACAGAAAGTATTGAAAAGCAGATAAAAAAATAAAAATTATTTAATGGATTAATAGTTGATGCCGAGGATACAAAAAGTCATCGCTCTAAAAGAATAGAAATTCTAAAAAATTATATCAAAAGATTAAAAGAGGATAATCAAAATGAGTTTAGTAGATTATATTAAAAATAAAGAAGAAGAATTAGGCGAAATAGCTGAAAGATTAAATGCTTTGTTAAGAACAATTCCAGACGAAGAAAATTTCAAGGTGATTAGAGAGGAAATAAAATGTATTTATGATTCCATTTCAGAAATTGAATTATAAATAAAGCTTGTGTTCAAAAAAAAATAACATGTTGTATATCGTTTACTAAATAGATATTTTAACTTATCGTTTATAAAAGCGATACTTCATTTTACCATAATTTTTAGGAGCTTATATGAAAAAAACACTTATTATTTTAATTACCGCTTTAATTATTTCCATTTTCAGCGGATGCAGAAATACCAACATCGATTTTCCCGAAGAATTTATAAGTTACGGCATCGATTTTAGCCGATACGCTAAAAAAGATTTTTTAATTACAACAGAAACTTACAGAGGCGAGTACGACGGAATTGCATTAGTTAGAGTTGCTTACATACCCGAAAACAAAGCCGAAAAAAAGATAGTTCAAACATGGGCTAATAAAATGATAAAAGTCGAAAGAATTATTGGCGAAATAAACTACGATGCTATTTTAGATAGCTTATGTGCTATAGCAATTGATAAAGGAGCCGATGCCATAATGAATTTTAGAATGACCGAAGATGAAGTTGCAAGAGAATACATACTTACACCCATGATTACTTTTAAAGGCTTTGCAATTAAAAGAAAACACAAAAATTTGGAAAATTGATGAAAAACTTATATTTTTATAGTGATCAAATTTTCACAAGGCATCAAGTGCCCCAGTTACCGTGTAGCGGGGATTTTTAATTTTAAAGGTCTGGATTCTCTCTACCGCAAGGTATTGGGGCGTATTCCTTGTGAAGCGCGATCAAATCCAGACCTTTTTTATGATCAAACACAAGGAGGACAGAAATGTCAAACACAATCCAACATTTTGGTTTATCACAAAACCAAATCATTAAAGAACATGGTGAGTTTTATTTACCAATTTCGGTTTTATCCGAAGTCTTAAAAATTACACCACAATCAATTTATCAAACTATAAAAAGGTATCGTGAAGATTTTGGAGAGGCTTTAAACTATAAGTTTAAAGCCATTAATAATAGCCAATCGATAACAGCTCTAAATGAGGAACAAGTTTATACTTTATGTATGATTTCCCGTTCCGAAAAGGCAAGAGAGTTTAGGCGTGCATTTGCCCAAACGATTAAGCAAATAAGGCAAAAAGAGTATATTCACATTAGCGAGTTAGCCGGCTTAATAGAACAAAAATTTGTTTTAAGAGATATACCCGTAAAAAAATTAAACCGCTACAAAAAATTCAGAAAACTTGGCTTAAACAGAAAAGAGTGTTGCAAAGCTTTTAACTTGCCATATAGCAGAATGAAGCAAATTGATAAAATACTTGGTTTTTATAAACCTCCCACAGAAAAAGTATTAAAAGTTCTTAAGGCAAATGCTTTCAAAAAACAGCAAAACCTATTTTCAATTACAGAAAGCGAGGTATAATATGCTTAACGAAAAAGAACTAAATTATTTGCTTAATATGCTCTATAGTCTTTCGCAATCGGCAAGACTCATAGAAACAGAGCATAGTCTGCATAGCAACCTAAGCGAAAGCATTATGTTTTTATTTTTATTTATAAAAAATACCGTTAAAAACTAAACAAACCTACTACATTCAAGGCGGTTTGCAGACCGCCTTAATAATTCATAATCAAAAGCTCCGTAGCTCTTGGTTTCTTCCTTGCTTTTCTTAACCTCGTTATTCCCGCAGAAGGTTTGGCGACTTCTTTAGTAATTATATTAAAACCATTATACATTTCTCTAATTTTAGGGTGTTCATAATAACTTAGAGCAAACTTTCCTTTTATAGCTTTAAGCATCTCGCATAATTTTTCATGGTCATTAAATTCAAAGCTTACTGTTTTTGTTTTATAGTAATGTTCCCTTCCAAAATACGGCGGGTCTACATAAAACAAAGTATTCTCTTTGTCGTATCTATTAATTACATCATAATAAGGCAGGCATTCTATTTGCGTTTTCTTTAACCGTACATTTATAAATTCCAATCTCCTCAAAAAAGGCAGCCATTTACCGTTCAACATTTTATCGGCTTTAATTTGGTACGCCCATCCGGTACTATTTCCGCCACTAAAAGATTGCATTCTTATTGTTGCATAGTTTAACGCTCTTTCAATTTCAGATATAAAATTATCATCTTTCAACTTCTCAAGCGCTCTTTTATAGGTTTCCCTACTATGCAAAATCCATTCAGCTTTACCTTGAAATTCCTCATAATTATCCCTAATCATTGTAAAAAGATTTACAAGCTCACTATTTAGATCGTTATAAACTTCAAGATAACTCGGCTCTTTTTTAAATAGAACCCAGCCTCCGCCTCCAAAAACTTCGCAATAAGTTTTCTCTTTATAATCTTTAGGGAAATTGTTAATTATCCAGTTTGCAAGATAGCTCTTGCCTCCAATGTAAGGTATCATATTAATCCTCGACTTTTTGTTTATTCATATGTATATTTAGCCGAGGAAAAATATGTATGTTGTAAATTAGGTCTCAAACTAATTTCAGCATACATCAATTTGTGTTGTTTTAAACCTATATGTATATATATCATTCTGGGCGGTTCAAAAGCCGCCCTAACGGTTATGTTTGGTGTGGTGCATCTATTTATCTTAGCCATCTACAGATTGCTACGGTAACTTAATATTTGTACCGCACCGCTATGTAATATATTAATTATTCATGTTATTATCAATAAAAATAAGTCAAGTTAAATTACTCGCAATTACATAAAATATCTTTTAAATGTCCACTTTCTATAGTAAAATTAAGGCTTTATTTGTTGCGTGTATTTACTTTATTTGTTGCGTGCCCTGTGTAATCTCTGAAAAATAAGTTAAATTTGAGTAAAAATAAAAATATGATAAAATTTTTTTTTGAAAAAGAATTTAAGAATGAAAAGAAGTCTCTTATTTTTACAAAAGCCGAGAAATATTCCTAGGCTTTTAGTTGTTCGATGATTTCTTCGGTTAACTTCATTGTGTAATTTCCTTATTTTGATTAAAGAATTTGTTAATTTTTATCGACTTTTGCAACATCGATTTTTTTAAGGCTAAGCTGAGTTCCGCTACGCTTCACTCAGATTAGCCTTTATTCTTGCTTTAACCATTTACACAAATCTTTTTTCACTACCAATAGTTTTCAATATTTAACTGTTTAGTGAACTTACCTATAATTTCTTGTCATTACATATTTATTTATATATTTTACCTTTATACAAATAAGTAAATATAACTTTTTAACCCTACTATACACAATGTATATAGTGGGATGTTGTAGGGCATTGAAAAGAGCTTCCGTGCCAATGAAACATATTTAAATTAAAAAGCACAAGACATGTATATTGATTTTCAGAAATATAATTATAGCCTAGAAAAAGAAAATGAAAGACCAGAATATGAGCAGCGAGGAAGCATAACTGTAGATCTTACAGAAGAATTTGTGGATAAAATAGTAGAATTAGGAGTTGTCAAGGCTGACTTAATTTTTGCCCAAATAAAATCTGACATTGACAATCTTGGACAAAGTGGAATTTGGCATTTTATTGATATTCATAAACCATAAAGTTACTCTAACTTCTTTATTATGACTTACATTTTTATAGACACCAATATATTTCTTCATTTTCAAAATTTCCAGAAAATTGATTGGTTGACTGAGTTGGCCGTTGAAAAGTGTACTATTGTTATAGCACCTATTGTTTTGGATGAATTAGATGAAAAGAAGGTAGGTACAAGTCGAATAGGCAATAAAGCGAGACAGGTTCTTAATCAAATAGAGAGTTTAATCGAAAATCCACAAATAACAGAAAATGTTGAATTTGAGGTAATATTAGATAAACCTTTACCAAATATTTATGAAGAAAATAGCTTAAATTTTTTAGAGCAAGACCACAGACTAATTGCAAGCATTATTGATTTTAAGCAAAAAAGAAATGTGGAGAATATTGTTTTATGTACAAACGATATTGGACCACGTCTTAGAGCAAAGCAATTTTCAATTAGTTCACTTAAATTATCTGATAAATATCTATTGCCAGTACAACAATCGGAAGAAGAAAAAAAACTCAAAAGATTAGAGCAGGAAAACCAAAAGCTAAAAAATAGAATTCCAGACTTGTCATTGTGTTTTGAAGACCAAAATGAGTTTAAAAAATTTGAAACTAAAGATATTAGTTCCAAAAATTTTAATGATTTTAAAAGTAAGAGAATTACCGAAATAAAAGCAAAAAATCCACATTTGGAACATGTTGACCCATATAAAAATCCATTAGCTGCTTTAACAATGGCATTGACTGCCGACCAGATTAATTCATATAATAAAAAATTGGATGAATATTATAATGAATATGAAAAGGTGCTAAACCAGATATTTGAACAAGAGATAAAAAAGAGCCTTACATTTGAGATTAAGCTAAAACTAATTAATAAAGGTTCTTCTCCAGCCAAAGATGTAGACTTACACTTGCATTTTCCAGATGGTTTTGAATTGCTTGAATCTAATCAAATTGAAAATCAAATTAAATTACCAGAGCCGCCATATAAGCCAAAACATAAACTGGATTTTGGGCAATTTCAAATGTCGAGTTTAGGAAGTTATTCGCCAAACATCAATATTGGAAATAATCTAAATTTTAATAGACCTTCTATAAAGAAGACAAATAGTTATGATGTAGATTTTTATAGAAAACAATTAAAGCATGGCTATTCAGAGAATTTGGAGGAATTATCGATAATATTTGAAAGTTATGTAGATATTCAAAACTTTAAATTTGAATATGAAATAAGTGCTGGAAATCTACCCGAAATGATAAAAGGTGAGCTAAATGTGATATTTAATAAGGAATAACGCCCTACAACAGTGGTATATATGCTATGGCGGGCAACATGCTTATTTTGAACATTTCCGCATTTTGTCCGCCATATTTACCATATTTTGCGGGAAAAGATTAAATTTGCAAAACATAACAAATATGGATCACAGCGTAGCGTATTTTGAAGGGTCGAGTTTCAAAACCGCCACAGCATATATACTTAACCCGTTGTAGCCCATTTACAGAAAACTGAAGCCATAAAAACAACTTGATATGACAGTTAAAGAACATTACGATAATCATCTTGCAAACTTTTATTCATGGATGATTGGCGATTTTGAGAAAGGAAAAGATTCCTTCAAAGATTTTTGTGTTGAACACAATATTAAACCACTAAAAACTGGATTTG
>PDWI01002366.1_pt1 | contig 42607 bp, 39 predicted proteins | sample 1430891 | NCBI WGS metagenome assembly PDWI01 (sample SAMN01162508, study PRJNA174530) | Oral metagenome, whole genome shotgun sequencing project. | biome: Marine environment; feature: Marine mammal; material: Swab sample of the gingival sulcus; isolation source: swab sample of gingival sulcus... | reverse complement strand
GCCATGGCACGGTCGGCACTTTGGTTCAGTTCTTCCCTGATGATGTATTGAAGGAAGTTAATGTCCACCAGACTGTTCACCTTGGATACGCCGATCTCTTTGGCAAAACGCCGTATGGAATCAGGAGTGTAGCCTCTTCTGCGGAAACCCGAAAGGGTAGGCATTCGGGGATCATCCCAGCCGGATACCGCTCCGGTTTCTACTAGTTCCAGTAATTTTCTTTTACTCATTACCGTATAACTCAGATTCAGCCGGGCAAACTCAATCTGCCGGGGGTGGCAGGGGACAGACACATTATCCAGAAACCAGTTGTAAAGGGGCCGGTGATTCTCAAACTCCAATGTACAGATGGAATGGGTAATCCCCTCAATGGCATCTTCAAAACCATGGGCAAAATCGTACATGGGATAAATGCACCACTTGTCCCCTGTTCTATGATGCCTTTCCTTGCGGATTCTGTATATGGCGGGATCTCGCATGTTCATGTTCGGATGGGCCATATCAATTTTGGCCCTGAGGATGCACGACCCTTCTTCCATTTCCCCCCTGGTCATCTTTTCAAAAAGGGTCAGGTTTTCTTCAATACTCCGGTTCCTGTAGGGGGAATCCTCACCGGCTTTGGTGGGAGTTCCCCGCCTCAGGCGGATTTCTTCCGCATTCTGACTGTCCACATAGGCTTTCCCTGCCTTAATAAGCTCCAAAGCCCAGGCATAAAGGGTATCAAAATAGTCGGAGGCAAAGTAAATTTCAGGATCAAAACCCAGCCAGCGGACATCCTCTATAATGGAATTCACATATTCCTGATCTTCTTTCGTGGGGTTGGTATCATCAAAACGAAGATTACATTTACCATTATAATCTTCAGCAATTCCAAAGTTCAAACAGATGGATTTCCCGTGGCCGATATGCAGGTAACCGTTGGGTTCCGGAGGAAAGCGGGTATGAACCTTTCCATCATTCTTGCCCTGAGCCAGATCTTCATTGATAATCTGCCGTATAAAATCAGGCCCTTTTGTTTTTTCTCCGTCCTCATGCTTTTGTACTGCCATTCAAATAACCTCTTTACAATATAAATCCTGGCGGAATCCTGCTCATCCTAGCACAAGGTGTTGTTTTCGGGTAGAGCCGTGAGGAGAGCCCCAGGGCCTTTTTTTCTTCTCCCGAATCAGTCCTGCATTTTCAAGCTTTTCATTGAGCCAGAGTTCTGCCTCCCCTCTGGAATCAAAAGAACGGGAAAAAGTCTTTCGGTTGGATTTATCCGCCAGAGAATGATCCCGCTCTTCCACATGGGCAGACATAAACACCCACAATCCTCTGGACTTATAATTTTTATAAGTTATGGAAAAGACCTGATTCAAGTTGACAAAAATACCGTCATCCACTTCCAGAAACACAATACCCCCCATCGGGAAACAGCCCCGGCTTTTTATGCAAAGCCGGAACAGATATTATAGCTGATCAGCTTTCCGGATTTCCAGAACTTTGTAAGCATAGTCTTTCTCATTAATCGTGAACTTGACTTCCTTGTTCAGCTTTGTTCCGTTCAAAGCATCTCCAAAGGGGGAGGCATAGGAAATAATATTGTTGGAAGGATCAGATTCCCATGGTCCCAAAATGGTGTAAACCTCTTCCTTGTCTTCAATAACATTATGCAAGGTAACTTTGGTTCCAAAAGAAATACGTTTCAAATCCACTTTGGCAGGATCAAAAACCCTGGCTTTTTCAATGCCTTCTTTCAGTTTCCCGGCCTGAATATTCAAGGCTTCCTGTTTTTCCTTGCCAGCCTTATATTCTGCATTTTCTTTCAGGTCGCCCATTTCAATGGCCATTCCGATTTCCCGGGAGTTTTGGGGAACTTCAACATCCAGAATATGCTTAAGCTCCCGCTGCTTTTCCTTCATGCTGGCGTCCAGTACAATAAGGGCAGAACGTCCTGAAACGGCGACAGGGGTTTCTTCCCTTTCTCCCAGGATCTTGATTTTGGGATATTTTTCCTTGATTTTCTGACGGATGGCCAGCCTTTCGCTCACATCCATATCCTTGACATCCTGCAGGAGGGTAAAAAGTCTGGTTACTGTATCTTCATCTCCGCCCAATATGAAAGATTCCAGATTTTTTTCCTTGAAGAGGAAGGTCTGAATGGCCCGGTTCAGTTTTTTATTTTCGGTAACATTTCTCTTGCCGGCTATATCCCTGTAGGTAATATCCAGCAGGTGGATCATATTAATCAAAATCTTTTCATAGGGAATTCCCGTATCCTCAAACCAAGGCTCATCAACCGTGTTCCGAGCCAGCCATATAAAAGCTTCCCGCAGTTCCCTGAAATGAATCATTATGTCGTTGAGTTTATCTTTTACCAGAGGAAAAAAACCATTGGTATTCAGATCTTCAATAATGCTTTTATTTAAATAGAAGGGAAATAGCTGAATATAATAATTTTCCCAGTTTTCAATATTGTTCCTGATTTCAACAAGAAAATCCTTTTTAAGGTCGGCATATAAAATGGCAGCAAACAGGGATTCCAGATTTTCTATATCATCAAAAAGTTCCTTAAAGGAATAGTTTATACCAGGGTTGAGAAAAGGGTATGTCTGGATAAGATTCTTTACAAAAAGATAGGAACAAACAACATTTTCATTCACATTGGCAGATTTCAAAAAAGCCGTAAAATAGGTGAACATCTCTGCAAAATAATCAGAATCAGGATCGGAATTTTCCAAAAAGCCCAAAATGGTCTGATAACGGGCAAAAAAATTGGTCTCGGCCTTGAACTGATTAAAGGTTTTTTCCTCAAAGGTTATGGGCTTGTCCCTGACCATGAACTGATCCAGTTTTTCAGGGGTATTTCCAAAATCCGCATTTTTTTTCAAAATATCCCGGGCCGCAGTACTCCAGCCGGACCATTCACCGGGAGTCAGAATGGCAGGCACCAGCTCGGCCTTGATTTTCTTCATATCTGCCGCATTGTTGAAACTCTTAATTATGATTTTTAATGTCCAGGGAATGTCGGATTTGACTTTTTGATGAAGTTTTTCTTTGGGCAGGATGCTTTTCAGTACCCAAATATGGTTTTTTTCAAGACCCAGCAGGGCATTAACGGCCATTTTCAGGGACATCTGGTGCCCTCTTTTGGAAGCGAAATCTATTGTAATTTCATCTCCCTTGATTTCCCGGATAACACCAACCCCCCAGGTTTTATGATAAACAAAATTTCCCGCATCAAAGGAAATATGTTTTTCAAAATCGGAGATGGCGTCTGTTATATTCCTCCAGCTTTGGTTAAGATTGGACAGCTTGATATACTCTTCTACATGGCTGTGATCCCCGTAAAAATTCCTGTAGCAATTTACAATTTCCTTCCGGGCCCAAGTATTTTTGGGATCATAGGCCAAAATGACCTTTAATATAAGAATAGCGGTTTTCCAGTCCTCTTTTCCTGTTATGGCAGGATACAGCTCTTCCAGCAGTACTGTAGACTTTTCCGGAGACATGGCCTTTGCAATCTTCTTTTCCACCATGAGGAAAAATTCCAGATCATCCAGGTTTATTTCCACCAGTTTTCCCCAGATTTCCCGCACTTGGGAAAACATATTCTTATTGATATAACGGTGAATGGCCTTTTTATAATAGTCTATGGCATTTTCAAGGTCTCCTTCCCTTTCTTTTTTTTCTGCCAGTTTTTTTACGATGTCAGCTTCGGCATAATCAATCTTTATCAGCCGTTCCCAAATGGCATAAACCTTTTCCTGCTGCTCGTCATTGCTGTAGCAGTCTGCCAGAACCCGCAGGGCCATTTTATTCTCTCCAAATTCCAGAATTCGTTCACACAGGAATTCAACAATATTCATCTTGTGATTTCCAGAAAAGAGATTAATTAATTCCACAAGACGGGAATCATCAATCAGCTGTTTGTGAAGTGCCAGAATCCCTGAAAGATAAAGGGCAATAATGCTGTTTTTGGAGTGCTCCAGATGTTCCTCGCACAGATCCTTTATTTCATTTTCCATCTTGTGGGAAAGAACCTTGTTGAGAGTTCCATCCAGTTCTTCAAAATTTTTTATTGTATAATTGTTCAGAGCGGCCCGTGTCCATTTTTCTTCGTTCAGTAAATCGTTAATTTTATTTACTATTTCTTCTGACATAAAAACTCCCTCGTTATTTGACATACTGTTTGTATATTGACGGGTTCAGCAATTTTATGTTCATCAGAACCTCGTCAATCATCTTTCTATCCCTATCCGTACTCATATAATAATCAATGAGCCAAAAATATTTGTTAATCAATCTGGGAATGATTTTTTCTGTTTCATCATTTTGCCTCAACTCGCTCTGAAGAGAGAAAATGGACTGCTTCAACTTGCCGTATTCAATCAATCTCATCTCCCTTTTCACATCAAACATTCCATAAACTACAGCATAAACCGGAAGCCATTCCGAAAGCAGGTTTTGGGGAACACCTGCCCGGGATACTTTTTGAATCAGACGCTTTATCAAAGGCGACTCAAGTCTGCCTACATCCACCGCACAGGGATTTTGATAAAAGGCCTCCCTAAAAAACAATTTGGCCCCCCGTATTTCATCAATAAGGGCATAACTGTCTGCCAGCTCAAAAAGGAGCTCGGTATTCCCTTTGCCAAGCCTGGCCCCCTGCTCAAATACAGGAACGGCTTTCTCATAATTTCCCAAGGCCTTGTAACAGCGGCCAACACCCAGATAAAGCTCGGGATCCTCTTGTCCTGTAACCCACAGTTCCTGATAAAAGCCCAAAGCCGACCGAAAGACAAACTTCTTCAAGGCTTCAATCGTCCTGAAAGGGCTGGCATCTCCCATATTCTCAAGCCAAACCATAAAAGGATCCCACTGACTCAGCAGATAAGCACCTTTCTGGAAGGGACTTCCAAAATCTTCCATGGAATCCCATCTGGCTTTCCAGTATTTGACCATCTTGAATAAACCAGTTATTTCATAACTGTCAAAATCCACATTGTAGGCGCAGCTCAGGACATCCAGGCAATGATCCAAATCCTGCTGTTCAAGAGAGATATAAACATCTGCAAGGTACTGATCAATTGTCTTTTTCAGGGTTGTAACATCCATCAGCCATTGTTCTATCTACTCCTTTTTATTATACTCTTCTGGAAGGTTTAGTCAACAAAGGGAAAAAAGTTATTCAAAGAACCTCCGCCGGGGGAGATTTTTGCGGCAATGTCATTTTACAATTTCCCTTTTTCTGCTATCATGGAAACATGAAGGAAAATATAAAATTTGCACCATCTGTACTGGCTTGTGATTTTGGTTCTGTAGGAGAAAGCATTAAGCTTGTGGAAGCGGCCGGGGCAGAGTGGATTCATTTGGATGTAATGGATGGCTCCTTTGTTCCTGAAATAAGTTTTGGAGCCCAAATGGTCAGGGCTGTCAGAGCCAGGACCAGGTTATGCCTGGATGTTCATTTGATGGTGAATCATCCGGAAAGGCATATAGCTTCCTTTTTGGATGCCGGGTCGGATATTATCACCTTTCATCAGGAAGCTGCTGTTCATTCCCACAGGATTATTCAGCTCATTAAGGCCGGAGGAGCCAGGGCCGGGATTGCCATTGTTCCGGGAACTTCTGTACAGGCTATTGAGAACCTTTTACCCTTTGTGGATCTTGTTCTCGTTATGACCGTAAATCCGGGTTATGGCGGGCAGACTATTATTCCCCAATGCCTGAACAAAGTCAGGGAGCTTGCGGATATAAAAAATAAAGCCGCCCTGGCCTTTGAAATTTCCGTGGATGGCGGCATTAACCGCAGTACAATAGAAGAAGCAAGAAGAGCCGGGATTGATGTTTTTGTGGCAGGCTCTGCTTTTTTCAATGCCAGGGAGCCTGTGGAGGAAGCGGCCTTTTTAAAGGGAATTAAACCCTAGATCCATTTCCTTGCTTTATTTTAAATGCGTCTTTGCCGATGGTCGAAACATGGGGGTATGTTTTTATGAAGTTGAAACCTTTGACCTATGGGCTTTTAGCCTTTTTTCTGCTTGGGGTATTGCCTGTTCAGGCAGATAAAAAACTTGAAGAAGAATATCTTTATGCCCTGGAACTCTTCCGGGATGCGGAATATGCCAAGTCTTCCTTTTTATTGCAGCAGATTCTTGAAGATCCCGAATCTGATGATCTTTATGCCGGAGCCCATTACTGGATAGGCCGCTGTGCCCTGGCAACGGGGAATCTGGACATAGCCGCAGATTTGCTGAATTTTTACATAAAGGAATATCCCCAGCACATAAATCAGGAGGATGCCAGGTATTTTGCAGGACGCGTACTTTTTTTACAGGGAAATTATGAACAGACCATTCAGTATTTTTCTCATGCCATTGTTAAAAATCCTGACTGGACATACCGTCCCTTGTGCCTGTACTGGATAGGGGAATCCCTGTATGCTCTGGGCCGTCTTGATGAAGCGGCCCGGATTTTTCAGGATATACTGGATGAATACCCCTACAGCGTTAAAACAGAGGCCATACATTACAGATTATCCCTGATTGAATACCGATGGCGGGAAGAGGAGCTTTTAAAGCTTCTTCAATGGAGCCATGAAGAGTTTCTCAGAAATTCGGAAGATTTTTCCAAACAGGAAAAAATCATGGCAAAAACCATTTCCGATTATGAACAAAAACTTCAGGAACTGGAAAAGATTCGCCGGGCTTATGACGATAAATTAAAGCTCCTGGCCCTGAAAGAAGATACTTTAAATTTTAAAGCCCAGCTTAAAAACAGGGGAGGGGAGGCTGAAAAGTGAGAAGACAATGCTTTGCCCTCCTGGTGTTCTGCTTCATGCCCCTTTCTTTGGCTTCATCTCTGGAATGGGCCGATAATGTATCCAAAATCATTTTCCACGAAAAAGAGAGCGTTTTCAGTTTTTTCTATCAAAAAGAGGGACATTTGCTTTCCCTTCTGGATAATCAGGACGAAAAAACCAGCTTTATGAGCCTTTTACTTAATGACAGGGAATACCTTCTTGAGGACAATGCTTTTTTTAACCAGTACACAGAAGAAATTTCCCGGGGGATTCGGGTACATTGGAACAACAATGGAATTCATGTAAGCATGGAGATTATTGCTGCTCCCGAAATATCCGGGTTTAAAGTTAAACTTATGCTGCGCAATCTGTCAAAGGAAAAACTGAGTGCAGGGTTCAAATACCTCATGGATACCTTTGACAACGGCAAAAACATCACCTTTCTGTCCAGGAACGGGGAAACCATAAAGCGTGAAAGGGCCTGGTTCTCTCCGGAAATCCCAGCCTCATGGGGAAGCCAGCCTGAAAGCCCTGGCATTTTACCCCTGACCATCATACCCGACAAGGAAAAGAAGCCGGATATGGTTGTTTTTGCAAACTGGAAACGATTAAGCGACAGTGGATGGAATTTTAAAATCTCCGAAGGCAGAAGCTTTACCCTGTTGCCTTATTCCATCAATGATTCAGCCATGGCCATTCTGTTTACTCCCCGGGAGATTCCTCCTGGAGAAGTACGATCCATAAGTTTCAGAATATCTTCAAGATTGGCAGACAAAACAAAAATGGTTATCCATGAGGATAAAAAAACTGAAAAAAAATCCTACAGAAAAAAAATTGCCAAACAAAAAGAACCTGATTTGCTAAAAAACTATTCCCGGGAATATGAACTGGAGCAAAAAGAAAATATGATGAAAGAAATAGAGGCGCTTCTAGGTGAGATCAATCATCTTCTTGCCGGAGATTCCCTCTCTTGCGGCCCTCGCATTCAGGAGCTGGAAAAAGAACTGAACAGGTTAAAAACTTCCCGGAATGAAGATATACGATAAGCATTTAAGGAAGGCCTATGCCTTCCTGGTCCATAAAAGATATGGAAAGCTCATTGCTTTTCTGGAAAAGAAAATAACCCTTTACCGGGATAGCTATCTCTATTTTTACATTTTGGGAAGTGCCTGTTTATTCAACGGAGATAAAGGCGGAGCTGATACTTACTTAAACAAGGCTGTTTTGATTAACCGAAAGGCCATTGATCCCCGTTTGCTCCTTGCTGTACTGGCTCTCCAGAAAAAGGATACCACAGAGGCGGTGCGGTTGTGGCTGGGAATTCTGGATATGGATTCCTCCTGCAAACAGGCTCAGCGGGGACTGGAGAAAATCAGGAAGACCTCTGATCCGGATGAATTGGAAGCTTTTATGGCCAAGGGGCATTTTAAACCCTTTCTTCCCCGGCTTAAAGCTCCTGTGGGTTTCCTGTGGATTACTCCTATACTTTTATTATTGGCAGCCTTTTCCGCCATTATGCTTTATATTTACGGGTCTGAGTTCCATTTTGATATTTCGGGGGGGGCCGGTTCCCGGCGGAGTGAAGAAGCCGGGATTTTGATTCACTCTGAAGACGAAGCCATGACGGATCCCGGGGCCAGGGGACAATTTTTTGATTTTAACGAAAAGCAGATAAGGGCCACAATGAAAACAGCCCGGAGCTTCTTTGAGGATTACAAAGATAATCAGGCCCAGGTGGAACTGAACCGCATCCTCTATTCCAATGCCTCCGAATCGATCAAACAGAAAGCCCGGATCCTGGAGGCCTCCCTTAAAGAACCGGACTTTACCAATTTTGTAAATTCCTTTTCCTACGATGAGGTAAGCCAGACACCATGGCTTTACAATAATTGCTATGTCCTGTGGAAAGGGCGGTTTTCCAATGTAGTGATGCATGATCCGGGTATGCGCTTTGACTTTCTGGCTGGTTATGAAACGGGAGAAATCCTAAGAGGAATTGTTCCTGTTTATACGGAATTTCAGGTACGCCTTGACAGTGCCCTGCCTTTGGAAATCCTGGGACAGATTGAGGCTGAAGGCCCACAGGACTTTACCATACGCATACTATCCCTTCATAATATTCTGGCCCCTTGAAAAAGAATAAAGAGTATGGATACCATGCAGGCCTATGGCCTTTGGGGGCAAAAGCCCGAGAGAATAAAAATATTGAATCAATTCTTGTGTTTTGATGGTAGTAGCACTTGGTAGCTTTAAAATATATGGGGAGAATAAAAATGGCAGAGAAAGACAAAAATAACAAAAATAAAGCTGAAAATAAAATAAAGGCCATAGAGGCTGCCCGGCTTCAGATTGAGAAACAGTTTGGCAAGGGTTCCATTATGAAAATGGGGGATCAGCCCCATCTGGAAGTAGAAACTATCCCTTCCGGTTCCATTCTGCTGGATGAAGCCTTGGGAGTAGGGGGCTTTCCCAAGGGCAGAATCATTGAAATCTACGGCCCCGAATCTTCCGGAAAAACAACCCTGGCCCTTCACGCCATCGCCGAGGCCCAGAAACAGGGAGGAATTGCGGCCTTTATAGATGCAGAGCATGCCCTGGATCCTGTTTATGCCCGGGGCCTGGGGGTTGATGTTGACGAGCTGTGGGTTTCCCAGCCGGATACGGGAGAACAATCCCTGGAAATTGCCGAATCCCTGGTTCGTTCAGGGGCTGTAGACATTATTGTGGTGGATTCTGTGGCAGCATTAACCCCCCGGGCGGAAATAGAAGGGGATATGGGAGATTCCCATGTGGGTCTCCAGGCTCGTCTTATGAGTCAGGCTCTGAGGAAACTCACAGGGATTATATCCAAATCCAATGCCTGTTTAATTTTTATAAACCAGATTCGTATGAAAATCGGAGTCATGTTTGGAAATCCGGAAACAACCACAGGGGGCAATGCCCTGAAATTTTATGCCTCGATCCGTTTGGATGTAAGAAAAATTGAAACCATGGCAAAGGGACAGGAAGATGCGGTGGGAAACCGTATAAAAGTCAAGGTGGTAAAAAACAAGGTGGCTCCCCCTTTCAGAAAAGCAGAAATGGAAATCATCTTCGGGAAAGGAATTTCTGCTGTTGCCAGCCTTCTGGACGGGGCTTTGAAATATAATCTTGTCCAAAAAAGCGGCAGCTGGTATTCCCGGGGAGAGACAAGGATTGGCCAGGGTCGGGATAATGTAAAAAAATATCTGGAAGAGAATCCCCGGGAAGCAGAGGCTTTGCTCAAGGAACTGAGGGCCCTCATGTTTCCTGTAAAGAAAAAGGAAAGCAAGGAGGAGGGAAAGGAAAGCAAGAAAAACAAGGGGAGCAGTGATAAAACAGAGTGAAAGAAAACCTTAGCTTTCAACTGGGGCAGTTTGAAGGCCCCCTGGATTTACTTCTTTTTCTTATCCGCAAGAATGAGATAAACATATATGATATACCCATATCCTCCATTACAGAGCAGTATTTGGCATTCCTTGAGTATGCTACAGCGGTTGAGCTTGAAAATATCACGGAATTTTATCTTATGGCCTCGACTTTGCTTTATATAAAATCCAGGATGCTCCTTCCTGTTGAGGTGGATTTTTCCGATGAAATGGAAGATCCCCGGGAAGAACTTGTGACCAAGCTCATTGAATATCAAAAATACAAAAAACTCTCGGATCTGATGAGCGAAAAGGAAAAATCCACAGAATGGGTTATTGAAAGGAAAAAAAAGCAGAGGATGCTTCCCTTTGATAAAGATGAGGCCATGTGGGAAGAACTGGATGTATGGGAACTGCTTCAAAGTTTTTCCGATCTCATGGGCTCTGTTACCCGGCAAACCATTGTAAACCTTTACGAAGAGGTAACGGTCAATGAAAAAATAACCCTGATACAGGAATTGATTGATAAAAAGGGGGAATTTGCGTTTACGGATATTCTTGTCAATCCTGAATCGGTTATGGAAATAGTTTGTGCTTTTCTGGCTGTTCTGGAATCCGTAAAAATGAAAACTATCATGGTCTTTCAAAACCGCCTTTTTGGGGATATAATGCTGAGAGCAAGAAAAACTGAAAAAGAGAGTGAGTACCATGAATCTTGACCAGGAACGAGCCATTATTGAAGCCGTCCTCTTTCTGGAAGGGGATCCTGTGTCCATCCAGTATTTGAGCCGGGTTTCCGGGCTTTCCCGGGATGTTGTGGAAGAAGTAATCCGGGAATTGAACAGCCATTATGAAGGCCCGGGGCATGGCTTGATTATCAATACAATTCAGGGAGGCTATCTTCTGGCTCCCCGGGAAGAACTTTGGGAAAATCTGAAAGAATCCTATGGGAAGAAGAATGAGGAAAAACTGTCAAAGGCAGCTATGGAGACCCTTTCCATCATCGCCTATTCCCAGCCCCTGACCAGAAGCGAAATAGATAATATTCGGGGGGTAGGCTCTGATGGCATGGTACGTCTTTTGCTCAAAAGAGGCCTCATTAAAGAAGTTGGAAAAAAAGATGTTCCGGGCAAACCGGTTCAGTACGGTACATCCAGAGAATTTTTAAAGCTGTTCCGTCTTAAAAGCATAGCCGATCTTCCCAAGCTGGATGAAGTGGAACAGCAGAGGTTTGAATTAAATGGATAAAAGGAATGGAGAGCTGAGGCTCCAGGTTTACCTGGCCCGCTGCGGTCTGGGCAGCCGCCGGAAATGTGAAGAATTCATCAGCGAAGGCCGGGTGGCCGTTAATGGAAAAACTGTGCTGATTCCGGGAAGCAGGGTAGGGGAGGATGACAGGGTTACCTTTTCAGGACGCCTTGTAAAACCCGAGAAAGAAAAAGTCTATTTTGCCCTTCATAAACCTTCTGGTTTTATCTGCTCTAACCATGATGAACAGGGCCGTCCTTTAGCTGGTACCCTTTTGCAGGATGCGGGGAATAAGAGGATTTTCAGCATAGGACGCCTGGATTATATGACCTCCGGGCTGATTTTTTATACCAATGATGGGGATTTTGCCAGACAAATTTCTCATCCGGCCTCCTGTCTGGAAAAAGAATATGTTGTTATTGCCAAAAAAGAGATACCCAAAGAGCTTTTGGAGCAGTTCAAAAAAGGAATTCATGTCCAGGGAGAGCATTTTCGCTTAAAACGCTATGTCCTGAAAGGCCCCAGAAGTGTACACATTGTACTGGAAGAAGGAAAAAACCGGGAACTTCGCAAGGTTTTTTTGTCCAGAAACATCACCATAAAAAGTATTCACCGCCTAAGAATAGGCCCTGTCAACTTGGGGGGGCTGGGTTCCGGGCATTTTAGAAAACTGACCGAAAGAGAAGTGATTTCTTTGAAAAAAATAACGGAACAAAACAGAAAAAAAAGGAAGATAAAATGATTGTTGCCATAGACGGTCCCGCCGGTGTGGGGAAAAGCAGCATAGCCTCTGAAATTGCCAGGAGGCATGGCTTTTTTAATCTGAACTCCGGGAATTTTTACAGAGCTGTTGCCCTTTTGCTCCTTAGAAACGAGATAAGCCTTGAACAGGAAAAGGCTATTGTTGATGCCGCAGAATCTGCAAGACTGGAAATTCTGAATGCCCGTCTTTTTCTGGAAGGTAAAGATGTGGAAGATTTACTTCACAGTGATGATGTGGATAACATTGTGGCCCAGGTTTCGGCTATTGTCCCTATTCGCCATATTATCAATAAAAAGCTTCGGGAAACAGGGACGAGGATGGATCTTGTTGCCGAAGGGCGGGATATGACCACGGTTGTTTTTCCCCAAGCCGAAGTAAAAGTCTTTCTGGATGCCTCTGCACAGGTGCGGGCAGAACGCCGGTTTAATCAGGGCGTTAGCAGCCTTTCCTTTAAAGAAATACTGGAAGGAATAGAAAAAAGGGATAAAATTGACAGGAATAAAGAGGAAGGAAGCCTCAAGATTGCAGAAGATGCCATATATATTGATACTTCCTCCTTGACCTTACAGCAAGTATGTGAGAAAGTATCAGGTAAAATAAGAGAATTAAAATAATTCAGGAGATTGGAACGGTTATGGGAAAAACGGATGTTGCTGCAGTAGAGAACAGCCAGACAGAACTTCAGGAAGAATACCTGAAAGCCATGGATCAGCTGGAAGAAGGTCAGCTGGTTGATGGACATGTAATTCAGGTGGACGATGAATTTGTATTCATAGATATTGGTTACAAATCTGAAGGGAAGATTCCTTTGGCCGAGTTTAAGGAGGCTCCTTCCACAGGGGATACTGTTTCGGTCATTCTTGTTAAGCGGGAAGGGAAAAACGGGGAAATCGTGGTGTCTAAAAAAAAGGCAGACGCCCGGGTTGTATGGAAAAAGTTAAAAGAGGCCTTTGAGGAACACAAAACTATCAGCGGCAAGGTTTTCAAGTCCATTAAGGGGGGATTTGAAGTGGATTTGGGAATTGAAAATAAAGCCTTCATCCCCATCTCAAAGATGGATTTACACCGGATTGAAGACCCGGCAGAATATGTGGGTCTGGAGTTGGATTTCTATATTGAGCGCCTTTATAATGATAAAAAAATAAACATTGTATTGTCCCGGCGTGAGCTGCTGGAAGAAAAGCTTTCTGCCGCCAAAAAGGCATTTTTTGAAAAAACTTCCATAGGAGATGAAGTAACGGGAACGGTTAAGAGCTTTACATCCTTTGGGGCTTTTATTGATCTTGGGGGCTTTGATGGTCTGCTTCATATCAATGATATGAGCTGGGGACACGTAAACAGACCCAAGGACTACGTCAAAAAAGGCCAGGAAATCAAGCTCAAGGTAATCCGCCTGGAGCCGGAAGATGAAAAAATCAATCTTTCCCTGAAGCATTTTACAGAAGATCCCTGGTCCAGTTTTGAAGACCGCTACCAGCTTCATGATGTCATTACCGGAAAGGTAACCAAACTTACGGACTTTGGTGCCTTTATTGAAATTGAAGAGGGTATTGAAGGTTTGGCCCATATTTCGGAGCTTTCCTGGGTCAAGAGGATTAAGCATCCCAGGGAAGTTTTGAATATTGGGGATGAAGTTCAGGCCATGATTCTGGGTTATGACGTCCATGAAGGGCGTATCTCCCTTGGTGTAAAACAGGTTTTACCTAATCCCTGGGATGAAATGGCGGAAAAGTATCCCTTGGGCATGAAGCTTACTAGGGAGATTAAAAAAGTTACCAATGCCGGAGCTTTTGTTGAACTGGAAGAGGGTATTGATGGTTTCCTCCATGTGGATGATCTTTCCTGGACAAGAAAAATCAAAAATCCTTCTTCTGTATTGAAAGAGGGCGAAGAGATTGAAGTAACCATTACCAATGTTGATACGGAAGCCCATCGTATACGCTTGGGAGTAAAACAGCTTTCAGAAGATCCTTGGGCTGTCCTGAAGCGGGTCTATCCCAGAGATTCCGTTATTGAAGGAGAAATTTCCAACATTACGGATTTCGGCCTTTTTGTTAAGGTTCAGGGAGATATTGAAGGACTCATTCATAAAAATAATCTCAGCGATGACAGGAATGCCGATCCCGATGCACTGCTCGGTAAATACAAGGTGGGGGACAAGATCTCTGCTGCCGTTATTGAATTGAATCCTGGTAAACAGAAATTGTCCCTTTCTGTAAAGGCCATGAAGCTCAGGGAGCAAAAACAGGAAATTTCCAAGTACATGCATGAAGAAGATGACGATGACGGGAAATTCACTCTGGCAGATATGTTGAAGGAAAAAGAAGACTAAGTTTTCAAGTCATGTTTTCTGACCAAATCAACAGGCAGAAGTTTGAGACTCTGATAGAGATTAACAATCTGATCAATTCCAATTATACGGATGTCAGAGTTCTCATGACCCATATTCTGGAATCCTCAACCCGTTTGACAGGGGGGGAGTCTTCTTCCCTCCTGCTCCTTGATTCAGAGGCGGATCTCCTCTATTTTGAAATAGCTCTGGGTGATAAGGGGGAAGATGTCAAGAAATTCACCGTAAAGGTAGGGGAGGGCATTGCCGGCTGGGTAGCCAAAAACAATACTTCCCTTATTGTTAATGATGTTGATGAGGATAAACGCTTTTTTCCGCAAATTGATAAAGGAGTAGGCTATAAAACTACTTCCATTTTGGCTGTTCCCCTGAAAATCAAGGACCAGTGTATTGGGGTTATTGAGGTTATCAACAAGGTTCATGGCGGTAAATTCATGGAAGAAGATCTTGAATGGCTTGAAATCTTTGCCAATCAAGCTTCCCTGGCTTACCAAAATGCCCAGTCATTTAAAAAAGTAAAGGATGAATTATTCCGCCTTCAGGATCGGGTTGAATCTGACAGCGGCTTTCATAAAATGATTTTTCAAAGCAAGGCCGTTAAGGATCTTCTGTCTGTAACGGACAGATTATCCCGATCTGATTCCCCTGTTCTGATTACGGGAGAAAGTGGTGTGGGTAAGGAATTGTTTGCTGAACAGATTCACCTGCGCAGCCCCCGCAGCACCGGTCCCTTTGTAAGACTGAACTGTGCAGCCATTCCTGAAGATCTTCTGGAAAGTGAGCTTTTTGGTCATGTAAAAGGAGCCTTTACCGATGCGGGAGCAGACCGTCCGGGGCGCTTTACCCTGGCTCAGGGCGGAACCATTTTTCTGGATGAGATTGGAGAGATTACCCTTGGTATACAATCTAAACTTTTACGGGTACTGCAAAACGGACAGTTTGAACCTCTGGGCTCTTCTGAAACCATAAAGGCTGATGTCAGAATTGTGGCGGCAACAAATAGGAACCTTGAAAACATGGTTATAAAGGGGGATTTCCGGGAGGACTTGTATTACCGCCTTAATGTTTTGCCCATAGGGATTCCTCCCTTGCGGGAGCGGCTTGAAGATGTTCCCGTTCTTGGCGAATATTTTATCAATAAGTACTGTGTAAAAAACAGAAAAAAGGCTAAGATGCTTTCCCAGGCGGCTCAAAGCAGACTTTTTTCCTACAGCTGGCCGGGGAATGTAAGAGAACTGGAAAATGTTCTGGAGCGGGCAGTTGTAGTATCAGAAGGAGCCGTTATTGAGGCTGCAGATCTTCTTTTGGGACGGGAGAATGAAAATCCCGGTACAGGGAAGGAACACCGGTCTTTAAAAGAGGCTGTTCTGGGCTTTAAAAAAGCCTATATTGTAAAAGTTCTCAAGGGTTGCCGTAACAACCAGACTGCGGCGGCTTCCCGCCTGGGCATACAAAGGACCTACTTGTCCAGGTTGTTAAAGGAACTGAATATAAAAACCGGAAAAGATATGTCTTTGTAAAAAAGACAGAAAATAAGGAGATGGATGGTTAATGGAACACGGTGTAGACGAAATGAGCAAGGCTGAAAAAATTGCTTTGCTCCTTAAAGAGAAGGCAAAGGTTTTCATAGGGGCAGGACTTGCCCTTATTGCTTTTTTTCTTGTTCTGGGTTTCCTGGAATATGGCCGGGATAAGAAAAACAACGCCTCTATTCTGGCTGCCGAAGACATGGAAAAGGTTTATGGGGATTATTTAAAGGCAGATGAAGACAAAAAAGCTGACAAACAGAGTGAGCTTCAGGTCCTGATTGATGAGGCACTGGCTGAATATGAAGGCTTTTATGCCCAGATGAGGGCCCTGGATATTCAGGCCCTTCTTTACAAAAATGAAAAAGAATATGAAAAAGCAGCAGAAGCCTGGATTACCCTGTCTGAAGCTTTTCCTGAAAGTTATATGGCTCCTGTCGCCCTGGTAAATGCTGCAGCCTGCCGGGAAGATGGGGGGGATTTGGAGGGAGCCATAAGCCTGTACACCCTTGTTGAAGAAAACTATAAAGACCGCTCTGCCGACAGGTCGGAAGTCCTGTTTAACCTGGGCCGTTTAAACGAGAAAAAAGGGGATACAAAACAGGCTCTTTCCTGGTATGAACAAATTGACGGACCCGCTCTTTGGCTTAATTTGGCTAAAAGCCGCATTATTGCCATAAACGCAGGGGCTTGATTTTCCGCAAGGAGTTTCCATGAAACAGGATTTAAAGGTGAGGAACAAGATTTTACGCCTTCCTTATTTCAGTTTATTGCTGGGCTTGGCTCTTTTTTTCCTTTTTCTGGGGTTCCTTCATATCAGTAGTATTTTTACCCGTTTGGAGCGGCGGCTCCTGGATCTTCACTTTAACCTGAAAACCCGGAATGTGGAAAAAAATCAGCAGGAAGGGGTTAAACAGGTTGAAAGAAGCAGCAGGATTTCCCCGGATATTTTGATTATAGGCATTGATGACAGGAGTTTGAATGCTTTTGGGCAATGGCCTTTTCCTCGTTCCCGTCATGGGGCTCTTTTAAATTCCTTTAGCAGAATCAAAAGGCAGGGAGACAGGGAAGCTTCCGTATTTCTTGATATTTTCTTTATTGAGCCTGCCAGAAATCCCTCTGAGGATGATATTCTTACCGCTGCGATGAATGAGAATGGGCGTGTCTTTATTGAAACGGTATTGAAACGCCGGCCCATGCCTCCCCGGGAAGGGAAGGTGTTTTTTCAAAGGGAACAGGTCCTTCATAATCATTGCGGTGAGTTGAAGGATGTAAGGGGAGATACTTCAAAAGTTATTGAATACTATGGCCTCCAATCTCCTTTGAGTTCCTATGGTCAGTCCTGTTTGGGTTATGGTCATGCCAACTTCTATGATGATAGCGACAAGGTTTACAGGCGTCAGCAGTTGGTAGCCAGATCCCGGGAACTAAAAGGGGTTATGAATTTTGATGATTTTAAGAAGGCCGGGGGTCTTGAACCAGCGGCGGGAGAGGCTTTTGCCTGGCAGGATAAAAAGGGCGTTTTTCATAATATATCCTATCCCCTTAACAAGGTAGATTGGCAGAATCTGGAAAAGGAACTGGCCAGAAAAGGGATTCCCGAAATAAGGGGAGGGGAGACTTCCTGGAAAATTTATCATTACAGGGATCACTATATTCCCTCCATTACCCTGGCTTTGGCGGCCCGTTACTTTCATAAAAACCTGGATGAGCTGAAGGTTGAGATAGGCAGGCATGTCATTATTCCTTCTGCAAAAGACGGGAAGGATTTGGTCATTCCCATTGATGAACATGGACAGATGCTCATTAATTATATGGGGCCCCGTTCCAGTGCTGATCGAAAAGGGTATCAGACATTTCCGGTCAGACCCTATGCCGGTTATGCCTCCCGGGTTCCTCCGGAAAATCCTGAAAAATGGCCCAAAACCAAGGCTTTGAGGAATAAAATTCTCATGGTTGGGGCCTTTGCCCAGGGAATTGCCGATGATGAAAAAACAACGCCCTACGGCTTGATGTACGGTGTGGAAATCCATGCCAATGCCCTGAATACCATCATTATGGATAATTTTCTAAAGCCCCTTCCTGAGTATTTTAATGTTCTTATCCTTCTGCTTTCTGTTATGGGAATGGCCTTTATTACTTCCCGCATGGCTCCGGGATGGTCTTTCTTTATTCTCCTCCTTTTTATCCCGGCCTTCTTTATGGCGACTTCCCTGCTTTTTGAGCACAAAAACCTTATGGTACCCTTTGCAGCCCCGGCCATGGCTTCCCTTGTTACCTACATGGCCATTGTTCTGTACAGGGTTGTTACAGAAGAATCTGATAAAAAGCGTATAAAGGCCATGTTCGGCAAATATGTAAACCCCGTTGTTGTGGAACAGATGATGGAAAAACCTCCTGAACTTGGAGGGGTGGACCGGGATACAACCATATTCTTTTCGGATATTCGAAGCTTTACAACCCTGTCTGAAACCATGCCTCCCCAGGAACTGGTTCTTCTTCTCAATGAGTATCTTACGGTTATGACGGACTGCATTCTGGATTACCAGGGTACTTTGGATAAATATATTGGAGATGCTGTCATGTGTTTTTGGGGTGCGCCTCTGGAGCAGGAAGATCATGCCCTAAGGGCTTGTAAATGTGCCTTGAAGCAGCTTCAGCTTCTTGAAGAATTGAACCGGAACTGGCCGGAGCATAAGCAGATTCACATTGGCATAGGTTTGAATTCGGGGATTTCCACGGTAGGAAATATGGGCAGTACCGGACGAATGAATTATACCATCATGGGTGATAATGTAAATTTAGCTTCCCGCCTTGAAGGCATAAACAAGCAGTACGGAACTTCCCTGATTATCAGTGAATCTACCTACAAAAAAATCAAGGATAAAGGGTCAATATGCCGGGAACTGGACGATATACAGGTAAAAGGAAAAACCGAACCTGTCCGCATATATGAACTATTGGATTTTGAAGATGGCCTGGAACTGGATTAAACCATGGCTTTATATTGCCTTGTCCTCACTTATGGTATTGGCCGTTTCCTGTGGATTACCGGAAAACAAGAATATATCTGAACCTGGAAGAGTGTATTATGACTCGGATCAGAATAAGGTAGGCTTTATAAGCATTGCAGATCCTTTAATCACAGGCTATGAAATTTATTATAAAATATATGCTCTGGACAGCCCCCGGATTAGCGAGGATGAATCTAAATTTGATCCCGCTTTTTATGAAAACAACAATATGCCTTCAGGCAATGCCGTTCCCCGGTCATTGGGGTTTCATAAAATGGGCTTTGTCGGAGAGTCAAACCCAAAAAGTCCTTTAATTTCTCTTTCTTCCGGAGGAAAAAATGTTACAATCAGTTTTGCCGACGCAATCAGCCAAGGGGAAGACCGGGATCCTGTACTGAGTATTGATTCAAGGGTTGTGAATACAACCATGGGTATTCCTGCCAGGGGAGTAAAATATAGCGGCATAACCAATATTAACGCTTATGCTTCCAATAACACATTTAAGCGTTTTGTATTAAATTACGAGTTTGAGAATCCTTACAATCAAAAGGATGGGGATATAAAAAAAGCACTGGGTGAAGGTGCTGGTGAAAATATTACCATTGCCTTTGCCGTTACAAGTTACGGTTTGGATCCATCAAGTTTAAGGCCCATTGTGAGTCTTCCCATTCACATCGGTACGGTATATCAGAATAATTTTGTGGATAATGATGAAAATGCACCCAATTATCAGGGACTTTAATATATGGATAAAATGCGTAAAAAAGGAAGAATATGCTGGGCTCTTTTAAACTGAATTTTATTTTGTTGTATATGATTTGCGGTTTTGTTACAGCCTATGCGGGGGTTTATGCTTTCAAAAGGGACTATGTGGGCCGAATTTGGGGGGCGTTGCTCATTGGCGGAATTGGTTCTTTTCTGGGGGCTTTGTTAAGTTCCGTATTTCTGAAAAGCAGTATGTCCCTTTTTAATGTTGCCTTTGCTCTGGCTTCCTCGGCCTTGTTTCTGTTTCTTTATGACAGAGCCAGCCGCTATTATCATGATTATTATTAGGATTTGACTTCCGATAATATATATTCTGTCTACCTGAGGATCGTTTATGAATGATGGTAAGTCCAAGAGGGAAATCAAGATTGAAAAAGAAGGTTTTCCTAGACTGTTAAGTATTGTAAAACAGCTGAGGAATCCTGAAGGAGGTTGTCCCTGGGATCTGGAACAAAGTCCCGAAAGCCTCAGTTCTGATTTTATTGAGGAAGTTTATGAAGCTCTGGAAGCCATCCGGGACAAGGATGATGAACATTTAAAAGAAGAGCTGGGAGATGTGTTTCTTCTGGTTACCATGATTTCCTACATGAAAGAACAGGAAGGAGCATTTTTGGTGAAGGATGTCTTGATGGGTATTTCGGAAAAACTGATACGCCGTCATCCCCATGTTTTTTCCGATAAAAAGGCCGGGAATCCTGAAGAAGTTTTAGAGCAGTGGAATGCCATTAAAGTAAATGTTGAAGGCCGGGCCCCGAAGGATTCCCTGCTGGATAAAGTCAGCAAGGGTCTTCCCCCTTTGGAACGGGCGTACAAGCTGCAAAAAAAAGCCTCCAAGGCTGGTTTTGACTGGCCCGATGTCCAGGGGGCTTGGGAAAAAGTTCATGAAGAGATTCAAGAGGTGCAGTGTGCTGACTCCGGGAACAAGGAGGAAATGACTGATGAACTGGGGGATCTTCTCTTTTCTGTAGTTAATATTTCCAGGCACATGGGGGTAGATCCTGCCGAGGCTCTTCATAACTGCAACCGGAAATTCATGAAACGTTTTGCCCATATGGAAAAAAGGATGAAGGCTCAGGGTTTGGAGATGTGCCGGGACAATCTTGAAGTCATGGATCAGTTTTGGGAGGAATCCAAGGAAAAATAATCCGCCACTTTGCCTTGGTCATTAAAGGCAAAGAGTTTTTCTCTGATAACCTTCCATTCTTCCAGAGCAGGAATCCCTGTCGCTTCACCCATGAATTTGAGGACATTATTCATTTTCTTGTTTTTAAACAGGGCCTTGATTTTCAGACTTTTTTGTTCTTTCCCGGCCTCAAAGGCATAGTCATTCGCCACATCCAGCTCCCGGGCCTTTTCGTAGAGAAAGGCTATCCATTGGGATGTAAGGGGATATTTTCCCGGGATTATGGGGATAAGGGTGTAAAGGGAACCGGCATAAAGACCCATAAGGGTTTTCTTTTTTTTCTGCTTTTCCCGCTGCAGGGGATAGGTCATAATGGCTGTTCCTTTAAAACCCGCAGGAAAAAAACGGTTCAGCCTTTTGAGTATGGAAGGGATTTCCTCCTCCTCCACTTCCCGGGACATTTCCAGCCCCATGATTTCCTGGCGTCCTTCAATGCCCAAGCTGAGAGGATGGGCAAATTCCATTTTAGGTTTGGGGTTAAAGCCCTTTGTAAAGGCAATATCAAGACCGGAACACTGGATGGCCCGCTCAAAAACATGAAGGGTATCCAGGTGGCCTAAATACAGGGCTTCATTCTTTTTTTCAAAAGCCAGTATAACTTTAAAGCGGCTTTCATCATCAGGTTTTTCCTCAGCAGGATTTTTCCCTATCGGGATAGGGGGAAGTTCATCCTGGGGCAGGCGGACTTTTTTCTCTTTTGTGCAAACACCACAGGGTAGAATACAGTTTTCCTGACAAGGTGCTGTACGCCTGGAAATGGCAGAGCGCCGGGCTTCATTTTTCAGAAAAGCTGAAGAGACCCTCAAAGATATGGAATCCCAGGGCAGGGCTTCTTTTTCATCCCGGGAGCGGCAGCTTTCCCTTTCCACATCCCAATCGGCTTCTGCTACAACTTCCTGCCAGATGCGTCTGTCATGGTGTTCTTCCCAGGCATCAAAACGGGCCCCCTTTCGGTAAGCCTTTTCAATCAGGGCCCCTACCCGTTCATCTCCCCTGCTTATGATGCCTTCAATAAAGGAAGAATAGGGGGAATGAAAGCCAAATTTAAAATTCCTGCCCCGCAGTCCTTCTTTAAGGATGCGGATTTCTTCCATGGCCTGGGAATCATTAAGCTGAGGGGCCCGTTCATAGGGGGTATGAGCTTTGGGAATGAAAATTCCTACATTTACATTAAATTTCATCCCTGATTTTTTTTGGGTTTCCTGTAGAAAATTGATAATGCCTTCACTTTCCCTGCCCTCTCCATGCTCTACAGGAAGACCAACCATAAAGTAAAATTTGGCTTGCTTCCATCCCAGGGAACGGGCTTCCTGTAAAAGGGAAAGGATGTGTTCTGTAGAAACATCCTTATTTAAGGCGTTTTGACCTTTGGGAAAGGGATTTTCCACTGCAAAGGTCAGTCCGCTTTTCCGGACGGTGGAAATTTCACTCATTAGCCCCAGGTTCAGGGAATTCACCCTCAGGGAAGGGAGCTGAAAAGAAATATGTCTTTTTTTATACAAGGAATTTAAATAGCGCACCAAGGGAAGAAGATCCTGATAATCCCCGGAGGATAAAGAAGACAGGGTTATGTTTCTATAACCGCAGTTTTTTACAAGATGATCGGCTTCCTGAAGGATACAAAGTCTGTCCTTTTGCCGGAAAGGACGATAATAATAACCGGCATGGCAGAATCGGCAGCCATTGGGACAGCCCCTCATGATTTCAATTACCCCATGATCCTGTACTGTGGTCAGGGAGGCTATGGGCATGTTGCTGGCTGGTTCCGCAGTCTCACCAAAGCCGGCAAAAACAGCTCGTTTGGCTTGTTTTTTCTTTCCAGGCCACCAGTAGGCAGGATCCTTTCTAAAGATTTCTTCCAAAGCCTCCTTCCCTGCTCCAGCAGCTGCGGCCCTGGCCAATTCCCGGGCATGGTTATTAATAAAAACCTCCCCCTCTCCGATGTAAACATAATCTACAAAATCACTAAAGGCCTGAGGATTTGTAGCGGCGGGTCCCCCGGCAGCAATAATGGGATCAGATGCACTGCGATCCCAGCGTTTCAAGGGAATATTGCCTAATTCCAGAATGGTTAAAAGATTGGTCAATGTCAATTCATACCCTATACTGAGAGCCAGAATATTCAGTTCATGAAGGGGTATGCCTGTTTCCAAGGTACACAAAGGCAGATTTTTTTTTCTTAAAAGGGCTTCAAAATCCTGGGCCGGTGCAAAAACTCGTTCGCACTGAATGCCCGGGATTCTATTATAACGGTTATAGAGGATGCGAATGGCTTGGTTAGACATCCCGATTTCATATTTATCGGGAAAAGATATGGCCATTTTAAGGGCTTGAGGAGAACTATGGATAATACTGCCCAGTTCCCCCCCGGTATAACAGGCAGGTTTATTTATCTGAAGCAGCTCTGTTCCCAACTCCTTTAGAATATTGATATTTGCCATTAGATAACGTTTTTATACCTTCTGTGATATACGCTTAAAAGAATACCAAGCCCTGCCAGAGCCGTCCACAGGGAAGAACCTCCATAGGAAAGAAAAATCAAGGGGATTCCCGTTATGGGCATAATGCCCATAGCCATTCCTATATTAATCATAAAATGAAAAAAAAGCATACCCAAAAGTCCTGCAGCAATAAGGGAACCAAAAAGGTCCTGAGAGGTCATTATGATGCGCAGACAACGCCAAAATATTACAGCAAAAAGAAAAATAATCAGTACATTGCCCATAAATCCAGTCTCTTCCGAAATGATGGAAAAAATAAAATCCGTACTTTGTTCTGGAAGATACCTGTAATGGGATTGTGTACCCTTCAAATATCCTTTGCCCAAAAGGCCTCCTGAACCGATGGCTGTAACAGATTGAATAATATTCCACCCTGCTCCCCGGGGATCAATCTGGGGATCCAGAAAAATAATGAGTCTCATAATCTGGTAATCTTTCAGAACCGAACGGGCGGGAAAAGAAAGGATGTAGGCCAGATCCGTAACCCCCATAAGGGCAGATAAATAATAGAAATAGGATTTCCGGCTGAAAAAATAGCCTGTGGCTGACAAAAGAAAAACCAGTCCCAAAACCATCGCCGAAACCATAATGACCATGGAATTGGAAAAAATCACGTCCATATTGGTTTTGGATTTTAAAATATAGGTATGGTAATAAGGGTAAACGGTAAAAAATATAGTAAACAGGCCTATGGAAATCATAATGACAAGGTGGCGAATTCGGCAGCCTGCGGTGTAAAGCATAATCAGCAAAATGGGAATAAAGACCATGCAGGTTCCCAAATCAGGCTGCATAAGGATCAATCCCAGGGGAATGAAAATAATGAAGCAGGAGATAATAACCACTTTCAGGGATGAAGTTTTGTTCTTGTTGTTATCAAGATAAGAAGCCAAAAACAGAATGGCCGCCAGTTTTGACAATTCCGAAGGCTGAATTCCCAGCATGCCAATTCCCAGCCAGGATCTGGCCCCATTGGTAAGTTTGCCAAAAAAAGCAGTCAGAAGAAGAAGCCCCATCATAAAAAGAAAGAACCAGGGGGCAAGGCTTTTGAAAATTTTATAATCGAGAAAAGACACTGCAAGAAGCAGAATATCTCCTGATATAACCCATATAATCTGTTTGATATATTCACTGCCCAACACAGCTCCGCTGGCATTGACAGCACTGGAGTAGATAAAAAAGATACCAATAATCATGAGAATCTGCACCGAGATAAAAAGGAAAAAGTCAAAGCCGAAAATAGATGGCAGGGAAATTTTAATTTTCATCATCTTCCTCCAGTTCCATACCACCAGCATACCAGATTCTCCGTTTTTTCATATAACGGATGGTCTGCTCATAAGTCATGTTACCAAAATACCCTTGGTATATAATATCGGCAGCTTTTGGTGCCCACCAGTCCCATTTATTGGAAGCTTCCACCATGGTAACAACCACAATTTTATCCCCCTTGTTGTCCGGGCTCCATGGGGCATAGGAGGCAAACCAGGAATGCCAGTTTTCCTTAAGCCCCACTTCTCCGGTTCCAGTTTTACCGGCTACTTTGACTTGGTCATTTAAAATAACCACCTTGGCGGTTCCCCGGGTAATTACTGAACGCATGTAATTCCGCAGAATCTTCATATTATCAGGGTTGACAAGGGTTTCCCTCAAAAGTTCCGGTTCAATTTTTTCCACCACAGTCTGGTCTGCCGGGTCGATAATGGCCTTTAGAATATGAGGCTTGAAAATTTTACCCCCATTGGCTATGGCAGCAATAACATCAGCCATTTGAAGGGGAGTAACCGTGGTAAACCCCTGCCCCACAGTTACATTCAGGGTATCTCCTCCTGTCCAGATACTGTTATAGCTTTGTTTTTTCCAGGCAGGAGAGGGGATGTTTCCCTCTACTTCTCCCTGAAGGTCAACTCCTGTAAGGGCCCCCAGACCAAAGCTGTGGGCAAATTCTGCAATGGTAGAAATTCCCAGATGTTCCACCCCCACAGTACCAAAATAAATATTACAGGATTCTCCCAGGGCTTCTTCAAGATTCAGTCTTCCATGGCCGCTGCGTTTATGGCAATGAAAGATTCTGTTTCCCAGCCTCATGCTTCCTTCACAGTTTATACTCTGTCCGGGATTAAAGGCTTTTTTTTCAAGGATGGCTCCAGCCAATAGCACCTTGAAGGTGGAGGCCGGCGCATAAGACGACTGAATGGCCCTGTTTAAAAAGGGAAAATCAGAATTCAGGGTAAGGGCTCCAAAATTATAAGGCCCTTTTTCATTAAAGCGGTTGGGATTGAAGCCCGGATAGGAAACCAGGGCAAGGATTTCTCCTGAATCCGGTTTAAGAACCACCACAGCGCCCTTCCGGGGCCCCAAAGCCTTCTCTGCCAGTTCCTGAACTTTTCGGTCTATGGTCAAAACAAGATCGTATCCATTTTCAGGGGGAAGCAGATGCCCCTTTTCGGACATGCGCCGTCCTTTTACATCAACCGTATTGAAAATGCGGCCGTTTTCCCCTCTTAAAAGATGGTCATACTGACGCTCTACCCCGCTTTTGCCTAAAACCGAAGCGGAGGTGTAGCCTTGGTTATATAAAACCTGCAATTCCTCATTGGTAATGTTCCCTACATAACCCAGAACATGGGAAATGGAACCGGTAAAGTTATAAAAACGCCGGGGTTTGCTGTTCCAGTGTATCCCGGGAAAATCTTCCATATTCTCTGCAATGCGGATAATTGTGTCAAAAGAAACACCATCGGCAATCTCAAAGGCCTGATAGGAAGGAGAACCGGGGGGAGGAAACTTCCGGGCAATTTCTTTTATGGGACTGCCCAAAAGATCAGCCAGTCTCCTTATCATGTCATCACGCCCTTCCGGACGCCCCTCTGCCGAAACATAGGTTACCGCAAAGGAATCTACATTCATGGCCAGGGGCACATCATGGCTCCGGTCAAAAATTTTTCCCCTTTGGGCAGGAATGACATTGGAACGGAGGGACACCGCCTTGGCTTGGTTTTGATAAATCATATTATCCACAATCTGCATGTCAAAAAGTTTATAAACATACAGAAGGAGTATAAGAAGAATAAATCCGGCAAGAAATAAAACCCTTTGCTTATTGACCACTTCTCTTGAAGACATGGTTACAGGGTATTCCTTTCTTTCAAGACCCAATCCATAAAAACCTTCAAAATAAAAAATAAAAGGGGAGTGGCCAGGGCATTCAAAACCAATTCAAAAATAAAAGAACCGGAAGAAAAAATACTCCCGGAATAGGTGATGCTGAAAAGAGCCGTAACCACAAAGGATAGAATCCTCTTTAAAAGGGTCCCTGCAATAACAGACAAAATGGGGAAAAGGACAGGATCCGGATTTACCCGTCCCTGAAAAAGACCAGTAATCTGTCCGGTAATCATACGGATCAGAGAATTAAAACCCAAAGGGGCAAGGCTGATAAAATCCTCCAGAAGACCGGTAGCAAAGCCGGCAACCTGTCCCGTAGTACTCCCGTATTTTACAGCAATAAAAACCAGAGCAATCAGGGAAATATCCGGGAATACAGGAAAAAGGGTAAGAGTTCTGACCAAGGTCGTTTTTACAAGAAGGGAAAAAAGCATAAGTAAAAAGATAATGATTTTAGTTTTCATAATCCCCTTCTTTCTGCCCCTGTTTCAAATTCTTCAAAATAAAAACATGCTCCAGGCTTCCAAAGTCAATGGAAGGAATTACAGAAATTTCCAGGGAAGTATTGTATTCCCTGGACGTGATATTGTTTACCCGTCCAATGGAAATACCCTTGGGATAAAGGGACTGCATCCCCGAGGTAATGATAATATCATCCAGATGAATTCTTTCCAAAGCAGTTTTTTTTACATAATTCATAACAAGGTGATTTTCTTTCCTTCCCATACCGCTAATAAGCCCTTCATAACGGGAATCCTGAAAACGGGCAGCCACATGGAGGGTACTGTTGTATATGGGAATAACCCGGGATGTAAAACTACCTGTCTGGATAACCTTTCCAACTAGTCCTACCCTACCCTTCTGACAAGCTGTTACAGGCATGCCCTTGCTCACACCATCCCGGTGCCCTTTGTTTATAATAAAAGAACTGAACATTTCTACAGGATCCCTGGCAATAACAGCCGCGGGAATATGTTCAATTTCAAAGCTTTTGGAAAACCCAAGCTGTTCTTTCAGCAGCTTGTTTTCCCGGAGAATCTCCCTGAAATTCTGATCCATCTTCTGGTATTCATTCAGTTGCTTTAACGTCAGGTTATACTGAGCCTTCAAATCCTTAAGTTCATTTATGGAATTGACTGTCCGGCCAAACCAGGATGCAGTCTCATATAAACCCTTCTGAAAAAAGGCAAGGGCATTCATTCCCCAAACTTTAGGGGTCAAAAGCATGGTATTGGTTGAAAAAACAAGAATAACCAAGTTGACCGTCAAGAGGATAAAAAAGGAAGGCAGGCCCCAGAATTTACGGGTATTTCCGTTTTGAATCATTAGGGCATCAGGAATTCAGGTTGTTGTATATGCTGCGGCTGTTACTGGCTCCCCTGGCATAGTCAAAGTACATCCCTGTACCAATGGCCACACACAAAAGAGGATTTTCCGCAAGAATAACCGGCACACCGGTTTCCCGGGAAAGCAGCTTGGGCAAGCCCTTTAATGCTGATCCTCCTCCGGTCATGACAATCCCCCGCTCTACAATATCGGCAGCCAATTCGGGAGGAGTCTGCCCCAGGGTTTTTTTAACCTCTTCCACGATGGTGTTAATGGGTTCCTGCAAAGCCTCCCGTACTTCTACCGAATCAATTTCCATTTTCCATACGTCTGGGCAAACCTGTTATGGCATCTGTTCCCTTTATTTCCATTTTTTCAATTTGATTTTCCGGAGCCGCATTGCCAATATTGATTTTTAGCCGCTCTGCCGACTGTTCGCCAATAATTAAATTATGAACAGAGCGCACATGCTTGATAATGGCCACATCAAAACTGTCCCCGGCCAGGCGGATGGCATTGGTTACCACCATGCCTCCTAAAGATATAACAGAAATTTCTGTTGTTCCTCCCCCAATATCACAAATCATGTGCCCCGCCGGCTCAAAAATGGGAATATCTGCCCCAATGGCGGCAGCCAGGGATTCTTCAATTATTTTGACCTCCCGGGCTCCTGCTTTAAAAGCGCTTTCTTCAACAGCACGCCTTTCCACCTCTGTAATACAGGTAGGAACACCAATAACCATCCGGGGCTTTACAAGCCAGCGTTTTGAAAGCACTTTGGAAATGAAATATCGAATCATTTTTTCAGTGGTTTCCAAATCGGCAATAACACCGTCCCGCATGGGGCGTATGGCAATAATATCTTCAGGGGTTTTCCAGAGCATCTGTTTGGCTTCCTGTCCTACGGCCACAACCTTTTTTGTTCCCCGCTCTATGGCAACAACAGAGGGCTCACTACTGACAATGCCCTTGCCCCTTACATAAATAAGTGTGTTGCAGGTTCCTAAATCTATTCCAATATCGGTAGCAAATCCGCTAAATAATTTTCTTGAACGAGCCATAATTCCTCCAATGCATATTCTCAAATAAATATTTTATCCGGCAACATATCAACCATACAGCCTGAGTTTTGCATTTCGGTGTTCCGGATCCATCCGCAGCGTCTTATGCCAATACTCCCTGGCTTTTTTACCATTCTTTTTTGCAAAATTTATTTCACCCAGCAAAAAACAGGCTTCGGCCTCGGCAGGATCCATTTCCAAAACCTTTTGAAAGGTAATTTCTGCTTCAGGCATATTTTTAATATTGTAATAAAGTTTGCCCAAATGAAAAAGCCCTTTTTTCTTTAAAGCTTCATCACTTGTGCGTTTTATAAGACTCTGGTAATAGTAGACAGACTTCTCATAATCTCCGTGCTGATAACAGTCTTCAGCCATTTTCAGATATAAACGGTCAGACTGGAATTCCCGCAAGGCAGATTCATAAGCCTGAATACTTTTCGTATAATTCCCCAGTAAAGACCAGGCCTCTCCCAAATATTCGTAACTGTCCAGATTCACATACCCTGCATTCATGGCCATTTCCAGATACCGGACAGCCAAATCCGCATAGTACCGTCCCTTTTCAAGATAGCATTTCCCCAATACATAATAAATCAGTTTTTTCTGAGGAACATTTTCCAGAATAAGAGCCTTTCTTAAATTCACAACCGTCCTGTCCAGATAGTCCTTAACATCAGAAGCAGATACCTGTGAAATGCCCTGATAATAGGCCGCAAAACCAGAAAAAATCAAACCATGGGGATTCATGGGATCCTGGGCCAGGGCTGTCTCTGCCAGCCTCAAAACCTCTTCATAATCCCCCCTGCTCCAGGCTCTTAAAAGGTTGGCTGTTCCAGGCTGGTTTTTTAACTGTCTGTTAAAATATTCCGGCCCTCGAGAGAAAGCCCAAACAAGAAGAACCAGCAAAAGCAGCACAAGAGGAACAAAGGTTTTGAGCATGTTTTTTTGCGTTGCTGAATGCACTCTATCCTCGTATAAACAGATTTGTAAGCCGGGTTCTGTCAAAGGACTGCCATCTATCTACATTCCGGATTGCCCCGGAACTTTAGCAATCTACCCGCAGACTTTATGGGCGAGAAACCCGGCCTGCTGCTTGATTTTGCTCCTGATGAGGTTTATCCTGCCCTCCCTGGTTACCCAAAGAGGCGGTGGGCTCTTACCCCGCCTTTTCACCCTTGCCTGCCAAAAAGCAGGCGGTTTGTTTTCTGTGACACTGTCTGTCATCCCCAAAGGGATGCCCGGATGTTATCCGGCATCATTCTCTATGGAGCCCGGACTTTCCTCCGACCTGAAAAACAGGCCGGCGGCAGCCAAATCTGTAAAACTAATCTAAATCAATATCCCCTACAAGGTCTGCCAAACCACCAACTTCCTGAGTTACAGGAACCTCATCATTTCCGGAAGATTCCCGAGCCTGTTCATAAAAAAGGATACGGCTACAGTAGGGACAGAACAGCACTTCCTCTCCCAGGCGCACATCATTAACAAACTGGCCCGGAAGAATCATGTGACATCCTGTACAAATCCCTTTTTCAACAGGAACAATACCCAAACCAGCCTTATTCCGGATAATCCTTTCAAATTTAAAGAGGATTTCCTCATCCATTCCCGGCGTAACTTCTGCTTCACTGGCTTCCAGACTCTTCAGAAGTTTTTCCTTGCTCTTTTTTTCGCCTTCATTTTTTTCCAGCTCCACTTTCAGCTCTTCTTCCTGCTGGGCAATCATCTGTTCTTCCCGTTGCAGGCTCACACGCATTTCTTCCAGAGCTGCTTCTTCCCGCTGAATATCCCGGCGGAACCGGTGTTCTTTTTCAGTGGCATCACTGATTTCTTTCTCAAGGGCTTCATATTCCCTCTGGGTAGAAATCACATCCATACGTTTTTCAAACTCTTCCCGTTGACGTTCCGCCTCGCCCATATCGTGTTTCAGGCCCTTAATCTTTTTCTTTGTGGCTTCATAATTTTCATTTTCTTCAATATATGATTTTTTTAAACGGTTGAGCAGTTCGGTTTTTGTAGCCAGATTTTTGGGAATTCCTTCAATATCCCGTTCAATTTCATACTTTTGCGACAGTATTTCCTGTAATTTTTGAAGCTTTTCAAATGTTCCCTGCATATTATTTCTCATCCCCTGATATTAATTTTCCAAATAATCCTTCAAACGGCGGCTTCTTTTAGGATGCCGGAGTCTGCGAAGGGCTTTGGCTTCAATTTGCCTTATCCTTTCTCTGGTTACATTAAAATACAACCCTACTTCCTCAAGAGTCAATGAGTAACCGTCTTCCAGGCCAAACCTCATCTTTAAAACTTCCTGCTCTCTGGGAGGCAGTGTTTCCAGAACTTCCTGAAGCTGTTCCTGAAGAATCTTGAAAGCGGTCTGGGTTGCCGGATTTTCAACATCCTTATCTTCAATGAAATCTCCCAAAAGAGAATCTTCCTCTTCCCCAATAGGCGTTTCCAGAGAAATAGGTTCCCTGGCCACATTCTTTACAGATTTTACCCTGGCCACAGTCCAGCCCAAACGCTCTGCAATTTCGTCATCTGTAGGCTCCCGGCCCTTTACCTGCATAAGCTGGCGAGACTCCCTGACCACCTTGTTGATTTGTTCTATCATATGAACAGGAACCCGAATGGTTCTGGCCTGATCCGAAATGGAGCGGGTTATGGCCTGACGTATCCACCAGGTGGCATAGGTTGAAAATTTATAGCCCTTTCTGTATTCAAATTTTTCAACAGCCTTAATCAGGCCTATATTCCCCTCCTGAACAAGATCAAAAAAATGAAGTCCCCTGTTAGTATATTTTTTGGCGATGCTGACAACCAGGCGGAGGTTGGCCTTAATCAGCCGGTCCTTGGCATTTTTCATCATGGTACGCCCATGATTAATTTCCTGGGCTTTTAGCAGAATGTCATCGGCTCCGTTTTCAAACTCCACTTCAAGATCGTGAAGATCTTTCTCTGCTACCTGAACCTGGCGGATCAATTCCTTGATTTCGTCACTACCCAGCCCCAGGGACTCTTCTATTTCCAGTCTTCTGGACTTGCTGGCCAGCCCCCGGCCCAAATTCCTTACCTCTTTCATGTTGTTTACCCGCAGGGTACGTTCTATTTTTTCCTGCTTCCGGGTATAATGTTTTATCTTCCGGGCTGTATCAATGTATTTCTCGGAAAAACAGAAGATTTCCTCCTGGTGAATATCAATATTTATGATAGCTTCCAGAAGCTTTTTCCTTTTATCCTTAAGGTGTTTATCAGAAAGAATATCGCCATCAGTGGAAGCGATCTTTTCCTTGGTATCCATATAATCCTTAAGGGAAGGGAAAATCGCTTTCAGAGGCTCTCTGTAATACTGGTTCAAACGCCGTTTTTCTGCCAGATAATCGGAAATTTCCTTCTTTGTGAAATTCAATTCCCTAGGATCCACCTTGGAAAAAGCCTTTTGAGCCAGCTTAAAGAATTCGGGAATAATCATACCCGAATTCTTCAGGATTTTTTTTATGATGCCTTCACCATCTTCCATCTGCTTGGACAGTTCCACTTCCTGCTGGGCAGTTAGAAGGTTTTCCTTTCCGATTTCCCTCAAATACAAGCGTATGGGGTCATCTATCGAAGAATCCTTGTCATTAAAAACCAAACGGCGGGATTCAGGAAGGTCCTGGCGTTCTTCTTCCTCCTCATCATCATTGCCATCTGAATCTTCATCCGGATCTTCTTCCAGCTCCAGCTCTTCCTCATCCACCACAGCCTCATCAGCCCCTGCCAGTTCAACCGATTCTCCACTGGCTGCTTCATCATCAATAGCTGGAGATTCTACAATAATGGCTCCTGCCGGATCATCCAGATCATCCAGATCGTCTTCATGGAGATTTTCTTCTTCAAGCTGATGTTCATCAAGGTTTTCACCATTTTCATCCAAAGAAGGCTCATCATCAAGGATATTGATATTCTTATCCTCCAGAATGGAAAGAACTTCTTCTATTTTTTCTGAATTCAGAATCTCCTCGGGGAGCAGTTCATTCAACTCGCTATAGTTCAAAGTCTTTCTTGTCTTGATAAATTCCAAAAGCTTGGTAACCGCGGGATCTGTTATCATTTCTGACATTATTGGCTTACCTTCAATTTTTCGATTTCCTGATCCAGAACCTGTTTTTCAGCAATCAACTCGTTTAAAAGCTCCCAGGAGCCCTTTTCCATGCTTATTCGATCCATCATGCGGCTAATCTCTTTACTCCTGTTTTGCAGCTGCCTTCGCTTTACAAGACCAAGGGTTTTATTCAGAAGCTCCCCGGGATTTTCATCCAGTTCGCTGCCGGATAATTTCTCCACAAGTATTTGCTTCAATTCTGAATCATCCATTTTTTGCAGCAATGACTCAAGGCTGTACTCCTCCTGAGCCCTGCATTCCTCAAGAACCCGGTACAGGCTCTCGGCTCTTCTGTCCTGAAAATCAAATTCATTATGAAAAACCTTCAGGGCGTTAAACAATTCTCCATGCCGCACGACCACCATCAAGGCAAAAAGCTCATCCGAAACCTTCACTCCAGTTCGGGAAGAAGAGGCCTGTTTAGCCTGCACGCTCAGGGCCCTGTTTTGAGAACCATACCTGAACCTCATCATATCCCTTTTAAGAGCACCCTGATTCACCCCCAGCTTTTCAGAAAGGATACCAAGACACAGATCCTTTTTTATTTCAGATTCTATTGAATTTATGTATGGAAATAGATCCCGTGCTATCTGCTCCTTACCTTCAGGTCTTGAGATGTCCTGAGACACAAGACTAATATATAATAAAAAATCAAATAAATTTAAAGGGGATTGGAGTAATTTTTTTAAGGATTCTGCCCCCTCTTTTTCCAGGATTTCGGCAGGATCCGATTTTTCGGGTATTTTTACAGCCCTGACAGGAATTCCCTGACTTTCAAAAAGAATGCCCGCCTTCATGGTTGCCGCTTTACCGGCTTTATCGCTGTCAAAAAGGAGCATCCCTCCGGAGGCATAACGTTTAAGAAGTTTGGCCTGTTCCGGGGTAAAGGCTGTTCCCAAAGGAGCAACAGCACTGGTAAAACCTGCCTGATGAAGGGCCAGTACATCTACATTTCCCTCACACAAGTAAAATTCCCCGGTTTTTCTCAGGGTTTCCCGGCTTTGCCAGATGCCATAAAGAAGACGGCTTTTATGATACAAGGGCGTTTCTGGAGAATTGATGTACTTGGGAACCTGGGGGTTCCCCGAAATCATGGTCCGTCCGCTAAAGGCCACGACCTCTCCTCTGGTATTATAAACAGGAAACATCAACCGGTTTGTAAAAAGAGGCCACTCAGGATATTTTTTTGAAAAGAGTCCCGATGCGGCCAGGAAGTCAGGGGAAAAATTCCGGTCTCTTAAAAAGCGATACAGCCATTTGGGATCTCCTGGAGCATAACCTAATTGAAAATTAAGGATGGTGTCTTGCTCAATTCCCCTTTTCGTCAAATAGGCTCTGGCTGCGGCCCCCTGGGGACTATTAATCAGAATGTAATGAAAACTTCCGGCTACTCGTTTATAAAGATCTTTTAGGGCATCCCTTTTTAAAACCTCTTCATCAGAAACCTGCTGGCTGACGGGAATAGGGACTCCGGCCTTTTCAGCAGCCATACGCACCGCTTCCAGAAAACCAAGGCCCTCAATCTCCATTATGAAATTAAAGATGCTCCCTCCTTTATGACAGCCAAAGCAGTAAAACATGGCCTTTTCCGGAACCACCGAAAAAGAAGGGGTTTTTTCAGTATGAAAGGGACAGCAGCCCCAATAAGAACTCCCCTTGCGTTTAAGGGAAACGTACTCCCCCACTAATGAAACAATATCGGTTTTGTCCTTGATTTCTTCCAGTACAGCATCAGAAACACGGACCATCATTTACTCCTGAATCCGTTCAGATAATCCGCCCGGGCCCGGTTATGATCTGCCAGGGAAGAGCTGAAATTATGACTTCCCGCAGAAGCATCTTTTACAACAAAATAAAGATAATCACTCTGGGCCGGATTAAAAACCGCATTAAGTGCGGTTTTACCAGGATTGGAAATAGGAACCGGGGGTAACCCGGGATTCCTGTATGTATTGCTTTTGGAAGGAAGCTCCAAATCCCTGAAATAAAGGCGGCCGGGATGAGCTTTGCCCAGCTCTTCTGTAATAATGTAAATGATGGTAGCACAGGATTGCAAAGGCATACCAATACGCAGGCGGTTGTAAAATACAGAGGCAATAAGGGAGGCCTCGGAAGGCAGCCGATATTCCTTTTCCACAATGGAAGCCAAAATAATTTTTTCTTGCAGTTTTTCTTTTGTTAAATCCTTGTAAAAGGGAAAGATTTTTTCCATGGTTGAAAAACAGGTTTTTACCATAAAGGACAGGACTTCTCCGGGGGGAAAATCCCTTTGGAAGTAGTAGGTATCGGGAAACAGATACCCCTCGGCACTATCCCCTGGTATACCCAGTTTTTTCAGCAAGTCCGCATCATGGATTAAAAGGAGAAAATCCCTGGAGTCTACAATGCCCTTTCCTTCCAGAATCCGGGCAGTTTCACGGGCCGTCAAACCCTCGGGAATGGTTACTTTGACCAATTCCTGCTGTCCCTGTTGAAGGAGCTTCATAATTTCAAATCCCCCCTGGGCAGCGCTCAGGGAATAAATCCCCTGCTTGATAAATCCGCCATGCCGCAGGCGGCTGTAAATTTTATATGGTCTGGCATCCTTTATCAACTCTTTTTCTTCCAGCCGCTCCAGAACAGAATACAGGGATTCCCCCGGGGCAACGGAAAAAAGCACCGGCTCTGCCTCTGGATTGACCACTTCCAGGGAACGGTAAAGCCATATCCCCGCAGCAGCAATGAGTAAAAAGAAGAGGAAAAGCAGACCTTTCAAATACTTCAAATCAGGATTCTCCGGAAACAAACTCTTCCATATCCTGAATCCGGGAAATTGTTATGGAATTAAACAAGCTTTTTTCCAGATTATAAAGGATCTTTTTCATGGGTTTGTCCAAAAAATTAAATTGCCCGGACAAATACCTGTAGAGCCTGACCATATCGCGACAGTCCATATTCCACTGTATTTGCTGTTCATTCCCTGTTTTCAAAGTCGGATTTTCACTCCTTCTATTGCCAGTTGAACCTGAACCCCGGGATTCCTTTTTGATCTATGGGTGTACCAACGGGCAGAACGTACAATACTGGCCATTTTTTTATCATCATAAAGGGGTTCATGATGAAAAAGATAAAGCCTGGAAATAGAAAATTCAATGGCAAAATCCACAGCCATGCTATAGGAAGAATGTCCCCAATCATACTTTTCAAAGGCCTCTCCCAATGTGTACTGGGCATCCAGTACCAGAGCATCGGCCCCTTCAAAAAAAGCCAGATTTTTTGGGGAGCGCTTAAAATCCTCCTGCCTGAGTTCTGTGTCTGTAGAATAAATAAAAACCTTTCCGCCCTGCTCAATCTTATAGGCAAAGGATCCGTCAGGATGACTGCGTTTTATCCATGAAATTTGTCCCCCCGGAATGGACAGAGGATCTTTTTTCAGAACGTGGAAGCGGGATGTGGCCAAAAAAGAATCAAAACCTACAGGATGATAAGGTTTGACCATAAATTCCTTAAGAATCTGCTCCATTTTGGGATAGGGACTGTAAAAATGAACCTCTACAGAAGGATCATACATCATGCCAAAGTAGGGCAATCCCATAATGTGATCATAATGGAAATGGCTAAAAAAAACATGAAATTTCCTAACAGGGTCCTTTTTTTTTCGTAAAGACCTCTCAAGTTCCCTTAGTCCTGTTCCGCAATCCAGAATAACCATACTTTCCGGCTCAAGACGGGCTTCGACACAGGCTGTATTACCCCCTGCGGTTCCAAAAATATAATCAGGAAGCCGGGACAGAAACTTTTCCCGGCTTTCGGCGCTTTCCAAGTCTGAAGGTTTTACCCTTTGAATGGCAGCGGCTATCTTTAACTTTACAACATCAGGAGTTAAAGGAGTTGGAGAAGATCCTCTTACACCTCTAAGGCAAATATCCATTCAACCTCCGGAAAGGGATTACAAAATAAAATCATCCGTCCACATCCACAGGGGGCTGCTCTTCCCTCTGTTTTAGATAAGCATCAATTTCCTTTCTGGAAAAGGACCGGCCATGGTTCATGCCAGGACAGGATTGCGCCTCCAACTCCCAAGCCGCTTTTGAATCGACAACAGCATCCCAGAAAGGATAGGTTCTGCATTGCAGGGGCCGGGCATTATACACGGTACAGCCCCTGCCCTCTTCCCAAAAAATACAGTCATAATTGGACTTTTCCAACAGGCTGATCCGTTTGAAAAAACCCACATGTACCATTCTACAATATTTTTTAAGAAATTCATCCTGTGAAAGGGAAAAAAAAGATAAAAAATTTTGAATGTCCTGATTTGAAAGAAACACATACCCCGGTTCATGGCCGCAGCAATAACCACAGCGGGTACACTCAAAGGAAAGTCCGTTCTTATAAAAACAGCTGCTCATGGGATAAATCCGATATAAAATGGGGAGAGAAGGATTTGAACCTTCGAAGCCGAAGCAACAGATTTACAGTCTGCCCCCTTTGACCACTCGGGAACCTCCCCGGATAGAACTTCAGGAAAAAACAGCCTTCTGTCAGATTCGAACTGACGACCCCGAGATTACAAGTCACGTGCTCTGGCCAGCTGAGCTAAGAAGGCATATTTTTATGGGGAGAGAAGGATTTGAACCTTCGAAGCCGAAGCAACAGATTTACAGTCTGCCCCCTTTGACCACTCGGGAACCTCCCCGTTTTTCCTGATACATTTGTAAATTGCTGAAAGCATAGTGCATCAACGAAGGTCAATTTAAAGAATCACGGAAAAAATGTCAATAGACTCATCCCCTAATTCCGGGAAATTCAAACAGACCGGCCCCTGAGGAGAAAGATAGGCCATGTGTTCAAAATAAGCACTTTTTTCTCCATTCCTGATTACATACATATCCCGGAATGCCTCCCGAATACAGCCATTTCCCCGGGCAAGAACAGGTTCTACCGTAAATGTCATTCCCTCTTTCCAGAGAATATCCCGGGGATGGAGCAGAGTATAATGGATGTCCGGAGGTTCATGAAGCCTCCGGGAAATACCATGGCCGCAGGCTTCTGACACCAAAGAAAAGGGGCTGGTTCTCAAAAAATCATGGATGTTTTTTTTCATTTGAAAGGAACTAGTTCCCTCCTGAACACTATCCAGGGCCAGTTTGGAAAGATTCCATGCCCCGCGGATCAGCTCCCGATTCTCCGGACAGCTGCCGCCGCAAAGGAAGGTCCAGGCTCCATCGGCATAAAGTCCTGAATCTCTTATAACCAGATCCATGGTCAGAACATCCCCTTCTTTCAGTTTCTCCTCTGTAGGGGGATAGTGGCATACCTGTTCATTAACATTTATATCCAGAGAAAAAATACAGCTTCCAGGCAGGATTTCTCCACGGAAGTTATCCATCCAGGCCGCCAGCTCAAGGCCCCGGCACCCCGGTTGAACACGCTTTCCTGCCTCCATGAGGATGCGGTGATTCATACGGGCCAACTTTGCCAAATGGGCAAGTTCCTTCGTAGACAGCGGCGCAGACACGAATTTACTTTCTCAGCTTTGCTGCTTCACCCAGATAAACCGGCCGGGGCTTTTGCCAGCAGAATGTTCTGTAAGTAATTAAAATTCTGAGCATCAAAGGCTGGGGAAAGTCCAGGCACCGGGCTTCCTGAGTACAGAATAAAGGAGTTTTGTCCAGTCCCCGGCCTAAACGCAGGGCCTTGGCGGGGTTGCAGGAAATATCAGGAGTCTGGGAAAAAATAATGGATATGATCCGGTGAGGGCTGAGTTTGTTTTTTAAAACCAGCTGATCATAAAGCTCCAGGACTCCCTCCCGGAGTGCCTTTTCCGAATTGGCAGCCAGGGATATGGCTCCCCGTACAGCTTTGACCATGAAACCTCCTTTTAAACGAGCTCAAGAACGAGTAATTTTTAAAGTCATGAAAAAAAGGATACCAAAAGCCTTACTCCCATATAAAGCACCAGAATAATGATAATACCTCTCAAAGACTTAAGATGAAAGGCTACAGGGTTGCTTTGGGGCCTGGGGCTCAAAAGTACTGTAGCAATGAGTAAAACCAAAGCAAGAAAAAAATAAAAGTAACTATAAACGTCCAGGACTTTTAATAAAAAAAACTGGTTGGCGTCAGAAAAATCCTGAAAATTCCCTATAACATAGAGGGCAAAAATCAAAAGGATCATCAAAAAGGAGTAGCGCGTGGTGATGCTTAAAAATCTGAGGCTCCATAAGGAATTGCCGGCTCCCATTCTCTTCATCGTCAAAGGATAACACAAAAAAAGTCTGCCGGAAAGGGTGTAACCCGGCTTGCAAAATGAAAATAATTTGCACATAAAATGAAAAACGCAAAGTCCAGACTTAAAGTTTAATTGGGTAATTTGCTGTTACTACTTCAATTTTCTTACCTCTGTTATTCTTTGACATTGGTTTATTCATTCGTATTTCCAAGCTATGCCATGAATGCCTATCTATAAAATCAGACAATGACTTATTACGAAAGGATGAAAGAAGAAACTTGCCCTCAATCTGAGAGAGACATGTTAACAACATATCAAAATCCTCTTGAGTATAACCATCGTAATGACCTTGATCTGTGCCGACATAGGGTGGATCGCAATAGTGAAATGTCTCCGGAGTGTCTCTACTGCGGATAATACGGAGGGCATCGGCACTCTCTATTTGAACTTGCTGGAGTCGGATAGCCAGGTCTGGAGTAAAGGCTTGGCGTTTGTTGTCAATTTTTTTGCTGGTCGCTCCAGTGCGATCGTAGCCAAATGACCCGTCAAGCGCGGATCCGAAGGATTGAGCCGATAAAACCCAGACGGCCCAAGCTCTATCCAGTCGGCTGAACATATCTGGATTATTATTGATAACGGTTGCTTTATGATGTAGGTCCCGGCTATGTAAAGATATTTTTATACGTGTTTGAAGATCTGTAAAATCCCGTTTTAAAATCTCGTAAAAGTTTATCAATTCCCCATTTATATCGTTGATAACCTCAACAGTTGATGGATCTTTCGCCCAAAAGACTGCTCCGCCACCAAGGAATGGTTCGACATAAATTTGATGATTTGGGATTAACTTGATAATCCGGGATGCCAGTTGCTGCTTGCCTCCGTAATAAGACAATGGTGTTTTCATATTAATATCCTCCCAAAAAATTATTATGGGGCGGGATACCTCTGCCGATTATAGTATTGTCAAAACTTGCGGTAGCGGGATATCCCGTAGGCATGGCCGTGCCTGTCCCGGGAGGTGTACTCTCTTGGGACTGCCGCTTTTGACAGTCCCTGTATTACATCAGTCTTGCTCCGTGCGCAGCTGAAGATCCCAAAAATAGCCGCAGTCACCTGTACCCCGCATGATCCAATAGCGGGCGCATTTTTGCCCGATACAGCGGCCGTGTAACAGCCGGTGAGGACAGCGGCGGCGGATGTCTACATAGCCAAGGCGGCAAAAGGACAGCACCTCGGCCAGTCCGAAAGCTTTACGAACAAATTGTCCCCCGGACTGAATAATTAGCTCGGGATGGGCTTGGTCAGTTTCCCTTAGAGATATCTCTATATCGGATTTGACCAGTGTCTTTTTTATCTTTTTGAGGTGTTTGCGGGATGCCCGGATTTCCATCAATCGACCTCTACGACTTTGTCAAACTCCAGCAAGGCCGGGTGAGCCTGGGCGGTTACAATCAAGTCTGTGAGATAGGCCAAATTTAGATTAACCAGCAAATCAACTGGCTCCAAAACTTTAGGTTCTTCTCCTACGTCTTTCATTTCAGGAGGATCATAAGAGGCCTGTTCTTTGGCGGTCAGGACATAAGTAGGGTTATCTTTAATTTTTTGGTTGATTCCTATTGTCCGGGATTCCCAGGCGGCAAGCTCAGCATTATATTTTTTTTGAGTTTCGGCCACGGCTTTGTCATATTTTTCTTGGGCTGTGGCTTGAGCTGCCATGACATCTTTGTATTTTGCGATATCTTGATATACCTGTTCAATAAGAGCATCCCGACCAGCATCTTTGAGCGCCGCCCAAAGCTCGGGGGCTGACTGCTTATTAATGACCAGCCTTACTTGCTGGATCTGGGTGACCTGATCCGGGCTGTAGCTATCACCGTACAAGATGTCGCTGACCAGAACAGCCTCAAGCTGATTACCAACTCTATCCGTATGGCGATTAACCTCTTTTACAATCATCCCGTTTTTAAGCTTTATTACTTTCATCGTTCTCTCCTTATGCTACTTTTTTAATAAAAATCACACTGTAATAAGCTGGGCGCTTATCGATTGGACTGCCATTGCCTGTTGGGCCGGACGAACCTTGATAGCTTGGTACATCAACTACGTGAGCATGACTACAGTTTGCCTCGGTACTCTGACTAGTTATATTGGGAATATCTACTGCATGACTATGCTGAGGTATATTGTTTGTGTCGGTCTGGCCCTTAAAATGTATGGATATATCATGACCTTCGTTCGAGCCTGTGTATAGCTCTGCGCTGGAAAAAGATCCATTGAAGGGGATTGAAATGGTTGTGTTACTACCCGAACTATTGCCAGAAGTAAACCTCGTTTTGACCTGTTGCAAATATTTGTTTGCATAATTGTGACCACCTCCTGCCCCTGATGCAATAGACGGATGGTCATGGCTTATGGTATGGCGATGCTTTGCTATATTATGATGGGTGGTCAGACTGCCGTGATCATGATCAATCCCGTGGGTGTGGCTGGGTAGATTGGCGGTTGTCAATATCAATGTATTGCTGCCACCCGTACCACCTGATCCAGTCAAAGAGCGGCCCATTACAAAACGATCCACCAGGTTGGGACAGCCCCTGGCGGCATTTTCTGTCGTACAGGCGTACCACCCGGGCAGGGTCACATTATCCTCCCAGTTATCCCCGTCAAACATCCAAACCAATCCAACAGGAAGATGACCTGTATTCTGGATTTTCGTATTTAATTTAGACACTGAAGCCAAAGGTCGACGACGGTTGGTTTCTATCACTAGGTTTTCCCAGGGAGACGAATGGTCAACTCGGATGTCTGCCAGAGGCACTTGCCAATCCAGATAGGGCGGCTTGGTTACTGTCCCGGCAGTACCTTCGGTTCCCTCCAGCAAGAGAGCGGAGCAAGAATCCAAAAGACGGGCCGGCCAAGTCACGTTGTTACCGTCAATAACTTGTCCCTGCTCTGTTATTTCGTAGCGCAGAACAATCGTAATCCATTTGTATTGACCGGCTGAAGGCCTGGTTATACCGCCTATAGAGATGACCAATGGATCACTCAGGGCCATCCGGTTACCCTGACCATCGTAGGCTATACCGGGAGAGATTGTTGCATCTGACCCGGAAATACTGACTGTCAACCCGGAGAGGATGCCCATCCCGGCCACCGCTGACGCCACATCTTTAATGCCGC
>PDWI01005688.1_pt1 | contig 42611 bp, 33 predicted proteins | sample 1430891 | NCBI WGS metagenome assembly PDWI01 (sample SAMN01162508, study PRJNA174530) | Oral metagenome, whole genome shotgun sequencing project. | biome: Marine environment; feature: Marine mammal; material: Swab sample of the gingival sulcus; isolation source: swab sample of gingival sulcus... | reverse complement strand
TCTGTCATGGCGGATTAGTCTACTATAAGTGCTTGAGAACCCTTATTTTAAAGACTTTTCCGCCATTTTTTCACTTTTCTTGGTGAAATATCCGGGCTAGATATTTATCGGCTCAATCCATAAATTTTAATTTCCTGACCGATGTCGAGTACGCAAACCAACTAAGTCATCATTACCAATCGCATGATGCATCGCTTGATCAACACGTAGAAGACGTTGAAAACATCGGGAATCTTGATGAGCTGGCCTCTCTAGTCCCTGCCAATGTCGATCTACTCACACAAGAGCATGACGCACCGATTATTAGCCTGCTGAACGGCATCTTTAAGAAAGCCATCCAACGAAATGCATCTGACATCCATATTCAATCCTTTTCTGACGAACTTAAAGTTCAATATCGCATTGATGGAGTACTTTACGACATACTTAGCCTGGAACCTCAGATCACGTCTATGCTGATTTCACGGATAAAGATACTGGCCGGTCTGGATATTGCAGAAAAGCGGCTTCCTCAGGATGGTAGAACATCACTACGCCTGGCAGGGCATACCGTTGACCTTAGGGTATCAACCATGCCGACGAAACATGGGGAGCGTGCAGTTCTTCGACTATTGGACAAAACAACCACTCGATTGAGCCTCGATGCGCTGGGAATCAATGACACGGATCTTTCGAGCATGAAAAGACTGCTTAATCGACCTTCAGGCATTATTTTAGTGACAGGGCCAACAGGCTCGGGAAAAACGACAACGCTCTACTCTGCTCTAAACTTTTTGAACACAGGTTCCCGAAACATCTTAACGATTGAGGACCCCATTGAATACGACCTTAAAGGTATCGGTCAAACACAAACAAATTCCAAGGCAAATCTGGATTTTGCGACAGGCTTACGTGCCATGCTACGTCAAGACCCTGACGTTGTTATGGTTGGTGAAATAAGAGATAAGCAAACGGCTGAAATTGCCATACAAGCCAGCCTGACAGGTCATCTCGTGTTGTCTACACTACACACGAATACGGCGTTAGGCGCGGTGACAAGGCTCTCTGATCTCGGTATAGAGCCCTATCTTATATCATCCAGTATCACGGCATTACTGGCTCAGCGGTTGGTCCGGCGTCTTTGCATTAAATGCCGATCACCCTCTCCGGTACCCCGCGAGTACAGAAATAAAACCAGCATCTCGCAGAATACCCTAATCTATCAGCCAAAAGGTTGCGAATTCTGCAACTATATTGGCTATGATGGACGGCTGGCAATCTACGAATGGATCGTCTTAGACGACACTTTACGCCAAATGATACACGACCAGGCCTCAGAGAGTGATCTCACGGGATATGCACGCCCCCTTTACCCGAGTTTATTTGATAACGGGTGGCAGCAAGTTATTGCTGGGCATACTTCCTTAGCCGAGCTGCTACGCGTAAGCGCAGACTAGCCCGGATATTTCACCAGTGCGACGACCATCCTACTATTATTTGCTTAATATCAGAGAATTATCTCATGAATAGCAGCGAAAAGAAAACACACTCACTCATCGTATTCCTGGATATAGACGCGTGTGACAACGTCTATGTAAAGAGCTGGCTTACCATACCAACCGTTACAAAAGAACAGAAGAGAAAGAAGTTTTCAGAGCTAGATCAAGTAGTCCAACACTTAATTCTACGCGACAAAATAGTAGTTATACCAGGACGAATAGCCTACTCCACTGTGATCGAAAAGCCCAACGCACCCAAAAAACACTTACGTGATGCTATTGCATACCATATTGAAGAAGAGCTATGTGAACCCATTGAAAATATGCATGTAGCGTGGAACCCTCTCTCAGAAAATCGTATTTCTGTCACGGCCATAACGCGTGAAAAAATCGAAAAATTGATCGCTTTTTGCCAGCGGGCAGCGGGATTAAAACCAACCGCAATGGTTACAGAGCGCAGCCTGCTCCCTTCGAACTCAGAAATTCGCCTCTACTTGTATAATGGTTATGGCCACATTCTTGGGGATTCCACCTGCGTCAGTGCACCAGCATCCAGCATCTCCCACTACGTTCACCAGCTTATTAAGCTGAAAAAACTTCCAGCAAATTTCAGTATCACTGTTTATACATCAGATAAATCGGCGCATCTTCCTGAGAAAAATACCGTATTGTCACTATTGACTAAGAACCATCATGACGCCACGATATCCACGTATACCGAATCACAGCTTGAAGAAGAACTGGCAGGCATTGCGATTAAAAAAAAAGGGCTCTACCTCAACCTCCTACAAGGTGATTTCGCGCCAGAATCTCCATTGACAAGGCTAAAAAAAATCGCAATACCAACTGTTTTTCTCGGCGTGGTTGGCGCTGCGTATATAATAAATTCCGTGTTCATGACCACGGAATTGGAAAATAAATTGGCCGAAGTCAGGAACGAACAAAATAAAGTATACCGCCATCTATTCCCAGAAGATACAAAAATTATAGACCCTGTTAAACAGCTCAAAATAAAACTCAAGTCAGTAGAAAAAAGCACCAAAGATAAAGAAAACATTCCTTTCATATTTTCCGACATACTAATTTCAATGGGACATTCCCCGGCCCGCTCCGAAGTGACTATCGAAAGCATCAATTATGATGCCAGCAACCGTGCCATCACGATAATTATTAAAACCTCACAGTCTGCGTATGTCACATCAATACGAAATCAATTAGTAGATTCAAATTATAGTGCTAATATCACCAAGACCAGTAACGAAGACGGGCTTGTAAGAGGGATGATTCAAATTGAGTTACAGGAAAGAAAATGAAATTAGCATCAAAAACCATCAGCAAATTTCTCGATACAGCAAGCAAGGACTGGCGAATTATTACAACTGCCTTTCTTGTCTTAGCAATGATCTTGTTATTGCTGGGCTATCAGACAACACATAACTATTATGAGGTAAAAAGACGACTTTCCTCAGCTACAGACCAGCTCCACTGGATGAAAAAACATCAGCACACATCTTTTAACAACAGCGTTACTATCTCAGCACACACTACTGAACTACAGCCTATTAGTGATTGGATCGAAGAGGCGGCCAGGAAAAACCGCATAACACTGTCAAGCTATACAACTGATTCACGAGGAAACGTGTCTGTTAAGGTAGAAGCCGAACCATTCAATAACATCATCCAGTTTATGAATGACGTTCTGCAGCACAACAAGTTGGTGCTGACCAGCGCCTCGATTCGCCGACATGATGAACAAGGTAAGGTACAACTCTTAGCGAACTTATCAACCCGACCATGAAATATATCTGACTTAATGCTCGCTCTACTGTAGCAGGTCACCGGGCTCCTATCTGCATTGCCTCTGTCGCGTAGGGAAATGCTTAGTGTTCTGTCCGTTGAATTAGTCTGCCGTGAAAAACGTTCTAAGCACTAAAATAACAGCGTAAACTGCCCACAATCTGCTCCTCAAATTGCAAGCTCGCAACGGTATGCTAGGCAAAAGCTTACGATTTTGGAGGGGTTTCAATACACCGAAAGCCTGTTGATGATTACTCCAGTGACGACCTGTTTCGCTCTCTAACCGGACGGGACACTAGTCGAAAATACTCGAATAATTATCGGAAAACACATCCCGCCCGATAATGTATTTCATAATTTCCGAGCTGCCCGCCAAAATACGATTTACCCTGGAACTGGTAAACATATAGCTGATGGGGTATTCCATCATATAACCTGCACCGCCGTGCATTTGTACACCTAAATCCAACATGCGCCACTCAATTTCTGTGGCTTGCAGCTTGGCCTTGGCGGCGGTGTTGGCGTCAAGTTTGCCCTGGTTGTGCAGGCTGACGCAGTGATCGATGTACACCTGTAGCATGTCGATTTCCGCGTCCATCTCTGCCATTTTGAACTGGGTGTTTTGCTTGTGTGATAGCGGCTTGCCAAAGACTTTACGTTCCATCACAAACTCGCGGGTTAAATCAAAAGCCTTGCGCGCGCTGCAGGCCGCTCCGGTGGCCGCAATCAAACGCTCTTCCGCCAAACCCTGCATCAGGTAAACAAATCCCTTGCTCGGGTCGCCCAGACAGTTTTCTTTTGGCACTTTTACGTCATTCAAAAACAGCTCGGCGGTGTCTTGGGCGTGCATTCCCATTTTGTCGAGATTGCGACCGCGTTCGAAGCCCTCCATACCCCGTTCTACCACCAACAGCGCAACGCTGTAGGGATTGCTGTCCGGGTCGGTTTTTGCCGCTACGATCACATAATCGGCGTTAATACCGTTGGAAATATAGGTCTTCGAGCCGTTGAGCAAAAAGTGATCGCCCTTGTCGATAGCGCTGGCGCGCATACCGGCGAGATCACTGCCCGCATCTGGCTCGGTCATGGCAATGGCGAGAATTTTTTCGCCCGCCACACAGCCGGGCAGAAAACGCTCGCGCTGCTCCTCACTGCCAAAGCGCTGAAAATACGGCCCAACCAAACGACTGTGCAGGGTATTAAACCACTCACCGCAACCGGCGCGAGACGTTTCTTCGATAACAACCTGCTCATAGCGAAAATCCGTATCACCGAGGCCGCCGTATTTTTCATCTGCCCAGATCATCAAAAAGCCCTGGTCACCGGCTTTTTCGAAAATTTCCCTATCCACAATACCCTGCTCGCGAAAGCGCGCAATATGGGGTTTAACCTCAAGCTCTAAAAACTTGCGGTAGGCATCGCGAAACAGGTTTTGTTCTTCAGTAAATAGACGCATCATTACCTCACAGGAATAACTCACCAGCAGCGGCCTTATCAATGGCAATTTGCGGCGGCTCGAACCGCTCGCCGTAGGCATCGCTCAATTCACGACAGCGATCAACAAAACGCTGCACACCGTAGGTGTTGACAAATTGGATGAATCCGCCCGTCCACGTCGGTGCGCCAATACCCATGATTGAGCCGATGTTACCGTCCTCCACCGAACGCAATACACCTGTTTGCAAACATTTCAGCGACTCAATCACCGGTCTGAACAGCAGGCGATCTTTTATTTCCTGCTCATCAAAATGGATATCGTCTCTGTAGTACAGCTCCAGCAGTTCTGGCCACAAACTGCGTTCACCACTTGCGCTGTAGTTGTAAAAACCACCACCGTGGTGACGACCACCCCTACCGTAGTCTTCCACCAATTTATTGACCACCGAGCGCGCAATGCGGCCATCGCCCCATTTATCTTCCACGCCCATGGCCTTCCAGGTCTTGTTGACCTTGCGACTAAGCTCCAGCGACACCTCGTCAAAAACCTGCAAGGGGCCCACTGGCATTCCCAGACCTTTGCCCATATTGTCAATCAAAACGGGATGTGCACCTTCAGATAACAAGCGCAAACCCTCGTCCAAATAAGTGCCAAAGGTGCGAGAGGTGAAAAAGCCTAGAGAATCATTCACCACGATGGGTACTTTGCGAATCTGCTGGGCAAAGTCAAAGGCTTGTGCCAGCGCTTCATCCGAAGTTTTTTCACCGCAGATAATTTCCACCAAAGGCATTTTGTCTACCGGTGAGAAAAAGTGAATACCGATAAAATGCTCAGGCTTGCTGGACGCTTCTGCCAGCAGGGTAATGGGCAGTGTTGAGGTATTGGATGCCCAGACCCCGTCAGCAGATAAATACCCTTCCAGGCTCCTGGTCATTTCCTGCTTTAAGTCTTTATTTTCAAATACCGCTTCGACGATTAAATCACAGCCGGCTAAATCTTCGTCTTTGTCGGTGGGTTTAATCAAGGCAAGCACTTGCGCTTTTTTATTCTCACTCATACGGCCGCGCTCCACGCGCTTGGCAAGCAGAGCATCGGAGTAAGCTTTACCTTTATCCGCAGCTTCCTGGGAAATATCTTTTAGTACCACTTCGATACCCGCCATCGCCGCCACATAGGCAATACCCTGTCCCATCATACCGGCGCCGAGAACGCCCACTTTCTGGGTGAGTTTTTTGTCAATACCAGCGGGGCGACTGGCACCGCCATTGACTTTATTCAGGCCAAAAAAGAATGTGGCGATCTGGTTTTTAGCAACGTCAGTAGTAGCGAGATAGGCCAGGCCGCGCGACTCAATCCTCAGCGCCGTTTCAAAATCAAGGCGCGCCGCGGTAACTGCAACATCCAGAATTTTTTCCGGCGCTGGCAATAAGCCACCGGTTTTTTGCCGCAACATCACCGGTGCCATCAGCAGCGTTTGCGTGAGCCTGGGTGAACTGGCGTTACCACCCGGAATCTTGTGGCCTTTTCTATCCCAGGGTTGTACTGCGCTGTCTGCATCGTCTTTGTTGGCTAAAATCCACTGTTTGGCGTTGCTCACCAATTCGTCAAGCGAGTCTACCACCGCATGAATCATACCCGCTGCCAGGGCCTTTTCAGGCATGATGCGCTTACCTTCAAGCAGATAAGGCAGGGCTTTTTCCAGCCCCAGCAGATGCACCATGCGCACCACGCCGCCACCGCCGGGCAGCAGCCCCAGGGTCACTTCAGGCAGACCCAATTGTACGGACTTGTCATTCCAGGCCACACGGTAATTACAGCACAGACAAATCTCAAAACCGCCGCCCAGGGCCGCGCCGTTAATCGCGGCAGCTACGGGCACCGGCAGTTTCTCCAAGCGACGCAGTACGCTTTTTAATTCCTCCAGGCCACTAAAAAACGTGTCGACATTATCCTGGTTTACCTGACTTAAATCGTTTAAATCACCGCCGGCAAAAAACACTTTTTTGGCAGAGGCGATCACTACACCGCTTAAACCCTGCTCGGCTTCCAGGCGTGCCACGGTTTCTGCCATCGCCGTTTTGTATTCAGCGTTCATGGCGTTAACCGGGCCACTCATATCCATGGTAACGGTGACAATACCATCGGCGTCTTTGTGATAGTGAAATACACTCATGTTGCAATCCCCTCGCGCTTATACACGTTCAATAATGGTTGAGATACCCATGCCGCCGCCGACACACAACGACAACATGGCGCGCTTGAGATTGCGTCGCTCCAACTCATCGAGCACAATACTGACCAGTACCGCCCCCGTAGCACCCAGCGGATGCCCCATGGCAATCGCACCGCCGCAAACATTCGTAACTTCCACGTCGATATCCAGATCCTGCATATAGCGCAGCACCACCGCGGCAAAGGCTTCGTTAATATCCCAAAGATCAATATCGGAAACTTTTAGCCCTGCGGTTTGCAAACATTTTTTCGCCGAAGGCCCAGGCCCGGTCAGCATAATAATAGGATCTGTCGACAGTACCGCGCTCGCCACAATTCGCGCCCGCGGGGTCAGGCCCAGCTCTTTGCCGATCTGCTCGCTACCGATCAAGACCGCGGCCGCACCATCGACAATCCCCGAGGAATTGCCCGGCGTGTGCACGTGGTTTATTTTATCGAGCATGGGGTATTTATTGAGAATAATATCGTCAAAACCAAACTGCCCCATCATTTCAAAGGAGGCTTTTAAACTACCCAGGCCCTCCAGGGTGGTATCTGGCTTTAGAAAATCGTCTTTTGCTAAAACGGTGATGCCGTTGGCATCCTTTACCGGCACCACAGAGCGATCAAAATAGCCCTTATCACGGGCATACGCGGCGCGCTGTTGTGATAAAAGGGCGAAGGCGTCTACATCTTCGCGCGTCCAGCCTCCCAGAGTTGCGATGGTATCAGCGCCTATGCCCTGAGGCACAAAACCGGTTTTAAGTGCAAAGGCGGGGTCGCCAACCATTGGCCCGCCGCTGGAACCCATGGGCACGCGAGACATGCTCTCCACACCACCGGCAACGATTAAATGCTCCCAACCGGCAATGACTTTTGCTGCCGCACTGTTGACCGCTTCAAGGCCGGAAGCGCAGAAGCGATCCAACTGCACACCGGCGACAGACTCGTCCCAATCGGCGTTTTGTACCATCATTTTGGCGATATCGCCGCCCTGCTCGCCGACGGGCGCAACACAGCCCATGATCACATCGTCAACCCGCGAGGTATCCAGGTCATAGCGCGCCTGTAATTCACGCAGCAACCCCGTGCCCAGATCAATCGGTTTCACTTCATACAGACTACCGCCCGCTTTGCCCTTGCTACGCGGCGTTCTTACTGCGTCATAAATAAACGCCTGACTCATGCTTATCTCCTGAGGCTCATGCTAAAAAGACCTACAGCATGACCATGCCACCCGCTTTACTCAATGACGGAGAGGTGGAGAAAAATTGACAGGAAGTGACAAGTCTCAGAAACCATCGCGGGCTATGCTCAACCCGGATATTTCACCGGTAAATGAAATTTTCGGGTTAAAGCCGCGACGGCATAAATTGGCCGAAGGCGGAGCCGTCGACCAGAGATAGCTTTACGCCGAGTGTTTTGCCGGAGCTTTAGCTGCGCTTTTTTTCGCGCGGGGTTTGCGCGGGCGCTTTTTGCTCGGGGTAGTTTTTACCGGCGGAGGTCGCCTGCGCGACGCGCGGGGTTTGTCGGCCTCGCCACCACTTTGCTCAAAGCCTTGTAAAATTTCATCCAGGGTTCGACTGATGGTAGTGGTAAGCTCGATGGTATCCAACTCACCCCAGGCAGAGAGCTCCCCTTCACGCAACAGCGCCATCAGTTCTTTTTCTGACAGGTGTGATAACAACTTGGCAGGGTTGAACCACCGAAAGCGCGGCAGGATATTAATATCGCCAGTGTACTCCTGATCCAATAGGGCGTGTACGCTGTTAATCACCATATTGACACGCGGCCATTTCTCCCCGTCGCGCTGCGCAAGGCGCTGGTAAAATCCCAAAACCTCGCGCCCCATGCCCACACCCAGACCCGCCAAAGCAGAGCGCAAACCCGACAGGCGTGAACGGGGTGCGGCGTTGCTGCTCAAAAACGGAATCACCACGGGGTTGACCATGCTCACAATGTAGTGATTGGTGCTGTAGAGACGCGACAGACGCTTGGCGGGTAAATCATCGGCAATGGAGCCGTCCACCCAGCGCCGCGATGGCAAATAGGGCTGCGCTTCACCGTGGGCGTTTTTGGCCATCAACATCACCGGGGGGAACACGCCCGGCACCGCACAAGATGCCATCACCGCCGAGCGAACATAGACGTTGGGCGAGGTAATGGCATTTAACAGACGCGAGCGCTGTTGCGGCTCCGCTGGCGCAACCGACATACTGATTTGCCGACCGGTTTTTGCGTAGGCTTCCTGAAAGGTCAAATTGGGAATCAGGCGCTTGATCATGCGCTCTAAGTCACCCACGTCAATTTGTGAGGAGCGCCCCGATAACAGGCGCGTTAACGCAGAGGCTTCTTCTCTCGCCTCATCGAGCAGCGCGGCGGGCTGATAAAAACGTTTGAGTTGCCGGTCGCTATGGGTGCCCACCAGCGCCGCCATGATGGAACCGGCACTGGAGCCTGAAATCACTGTGGGCAGTACATTTCTCTCCAGCATTGCCTTGACCACGCCCAAGTGATAAAAACCAAGCGCTCCGCCGCCACTTAACATCAGACCCGTGCGACCAAAACACACGTTAATGCGATAGAAAAAATCCAGTTTTTCCTGCAGGGGAATCACACTGGTATCGAGTTCTGCCAACAACTTCAGCGCATCGTCAACTTCGTAGATATACGCCTCAATCAGATTTTTCGTGCCATATTTTGCACGCGAGTACAGAGCGGGGTTGCCCATACCGGCGATATTTCCGTGAATACCCTCGTTAATGGTGTATAACAAACCCTGATAATCGCGCTTGGCGCGCAGGCTGCGCAGCTTGTCCAGGCGCAGACGAATCTGGCCGTAGTCGTACAGCGTGGTTTGATCTACCTGTCGCCACCGCGCCATGCCCGACAGCTCGTCATGCTTGCGCGCCGCCTCCTTCCAAGCGTCGTAGTCACTGGCGCTATCCATTTGTTTTTCAAGTTGTTTTAAGCGGCGTCTGTTCAGCATAAGGAGATCCAATGTGCATTCAATACACAAGCATACTGCAAATTGCGATAAAGCCCAACACGGGCGCAGCTGTGCTACAATGCCACGCTTTTACACGGGCGTGGGAACGGCTGTCCTTTACCGTCAAATTCCACGGGCAAACCACCGAGGCGTTGTATGCGAGCATACTTTATTGCAATCCTCCTGCTGCTGCTGATCTTCGGCACGGTGGGCGGGCTTTTCTACCGCAACATACAGGCAATGAGTGGCAATGGGGGGCCACCACCGCCCACTGTGATTGAAATCGGTGAAGTCAGCACCGCCAGCCTCCCCAATCAATTACAAGCGGTGGGCTCGCTGCGCGCCCGCCAAGGCGCAGCTCTCACCGCGGAGGAGAGCGGCACCATCACCCGCATTGACTTTAAAGCCGGTGACACCGTGCAACGAGGCGCATTGCTGCTAACCCTGAACGACAATACCGAGCAGGCCGCCCTCGCCCAGCAGCGCGCCAACGTGAAACTCAGCCGCCTTCAATTTGACCGCGACGCGCGATTGCTCGAAAAACGCAGTATTTCGCAAACGCAGTTTGACCAGAGCCAAGCCGCGCTCGACGCCGCTATCGCCCGGGAACAACAGGCGGAGGCCGCACTTGAGAAAAAACGGGTGCGCGCACCATTTAGCGGCACCATCGGTATTACCAATCTAAAAGTGGGCGACTACCTCAATACGGGCGCCGAGATTGCCAAGCTGGAGGATACCCGAACCCTGGAAGCTCTATTTACTGTACCCGCGCGCTACTACCCCAAGCTTGCGTTGGGGCAGCGCGTCGCGGTGCGGGTGGAAGCAAGCGATGAGACTTTTTACGGACACATTACCGCCATTGACAACGGCGCGGATGCCGCCACTGGTGGTCTCGCCCTGCGCGCGGAACTAAAGGGCAACAAAGTGCTGCTGCCGGGGATGTTTGCAAACCTGACCATTGACCTCGGCGAAGCCATCGAACGCCTCGTCGTACCCGAAACGGCCATTACCTATTCGCTACACGGCAACACCGCATGGGTTATCAGTCAAAATGACGAGGGGCATTTGATCGCCAAGCCGCAAATTGTCAAAACCGGATTGAGTCGCGATGGCCACACAATTGTCATGCAAGGATTACAGGCAGGGCAAGAGATCGCCATTGCCGGACAAAATAAACTCTATCCCGGCGTGCTGGTGAGCGGCGCATCCAAAGCGACACCTGATGAGACCGACCAGGGCGCGGCAACAGCAGAAAAGGCCACACCATGAGATTTACCGATGTGTATATCAAGCGTCCCGTGTGGGCGCTGGTAATCAGCGCCTTTATCGTCCTGTTGGGGCTGCAGGCAGCCAGCAAATTGTCGCTGCGGGAATTTCCCGAGCTTGAGCGCAGCGTGATAAACGTGCTGACGATCTACCCCGGCGCCAGTGCGGATACCGTGCAGGCGCTGGTCACCACCCCCTTACAGACCACCATCGCCGGTGCCAAAGGCATTGACTATATCACTTCGAACAGCAACCCCAGCATGTCGGAAATCACCGTGCATGTGCGCCTTGGGGAAAACAGCTCTGATGCGCTCTCGGAAGTGATCGCCAAGGTTAATGAAGCGCGTGCGGAACTGCCCCGACAGGTTGAAGACCCCATTATCAGTAATTCCAGCGGCGGCGATGCGCTGGTGTATATTTCTTTTTACAGCGATCAAATGAGCATTCCGCAAATCAGCGATTTTATGGTGCGCGCGGTGCAGCCGGAACTGGCCACTTTGAAAGGCGTAGGCAAGGCGGAAATTCTCGGCAGTAATTTTCTGTCCATGCGGGTCTGGCTGGACCCCATGAAAATGGCAGCGCTTGGGGTAACCGCTGGCGATGCCCTTGCAGCGCTCAATCGCGACAATGTGATCGCCACCGCTGGTGCGGTGCAAAGCTCGCTGGTGCGCGCCACCGTCAACCCGCAAACCGATCTGCAAACAGCGCAGGATTTCGCGCGTGTTCTAGTGCGCAAAGAAGGCGACAATAAAGTCTATCTCGGCGATATCGCCACCATCGGCATGGGCAGCGAAAACACGGAATTTCGCGCGTTTTCCAGCGGTCGCGATTCGGTGTTTATGGGCGTTACCCCAGCACCCGGTGCCAATCCACTAAAGGTTGCGGAATCCGTACGCAACACCTTGGACAGTTTAAGAAAAGACATGCCCGCCGATCTGCACGCGGATCTCGACTGGGACGGTTCAGTGCCAATTCAGGCGGCGCTGGAAGAAGTCTTGATGACACTGCTTGAGGCAGGCGTGATCGTGGTGTTAGTCATTTATCTATTCCTGGGCTCACTGCGCGTGGTGTTAATGCCGCTGGTGGCAATTCCCCTGTCCCTGATCGGCGTGCTGTTTATCATGCTGAACCTCGGCTTCAGCATCAATCTGCTCACCCTGCTGGCCATGGTCATTGCTATCGGACTGGTGGTGGACGATGCCATTGTGGTGGTCGAAAATGTGCACCGGCATATCGAGCGAGGGGCAACGCCAATGCAGGCCGCACTGATTGGCGCCCGCGAAGTGGCGATGCCCGTTATCGCCATGACCCTGACCCTCGCTGCGGTATTTGCGCCTATCGGTTTTATGGGCGGTCTTACCGGCGCGCTGTTTACCGAATTCGCGCTCACCTTAGCGGGCGCGGTGATTGTCTCCGGCGTGGTTGCACTCACCTTAAGCCCCATGCTGGCCTCGCGAGTGCTCACCGAACACGACCAGCAGGGACGATTTGCCACATGGCTGGACCAACGCTTTGCACAACTGGTCAATGCCTACGGTAAAGTGCTCAAACACTGTCTCGCCAACCGCGGCGCGGTGTTACTGTTCGCCCTGGTCATTGCCATAAGCCTGCCCGCCTTGTTTGTACTGACCTGGAAGGAACTCGCCCCCGAGGAGGATTCCGGCGCACTGTATGTAGTGGCCTCCAGCCCTAGTTACGCAAATCTCGATTACATCAACAATGTCCTGGACGATGTGGTCAAGCAGTGGCAAACCATTGAAGAGATCGATCGCTCCTGGCAAGTGGGTTCACCCAATTTTAATTTTGGCGGTCTAATGATGCTGCCCTGGGAACAGCGCAATCGCACGCAACAGGAAGTGCAGGTGGAATTGCAGGCCAAGCTCGCGCAAATTCCCACGGCGGATGTGTTCACCTTTGGCCCCCCGCCGCTGCCGGGTTCTGACGCGGGCCTGCCACTGAATTTTGTGATCGGCACCACCAAAAACTACGCCCGCCTGTTGCAAGTAAGCGATCAGGTCTTACAGGCTGCACGCGAATCGGGCTTGTTTATTTTTATCAACCAATCCTTGCAGTTTTCTCGTCCGGAAATTGAGGTCGACATCAACCGGCCCTTGGCAGCGCAACTCGGCGTATCGGTCAGTGCCATCGGGGAGGTACTTGCAGTGATGCTCGGTGAAGCGGAAGTAAATCGCTTCACCCAGGAGGGACGCAGCTATAAAGTCATCCCCCAGGCGGCGCAGAATTTTCGCCTGACCAACGATCAACTGGGACAGTATTATGTGCGCTCTGACAGTGGCAAGCTGGTATCCCTGGATACGCTGATTACGCTGCGCACCACGGTAAAACCCAGTGCGCTGACCCAGTTTCAGCAAATGAACAGCACCACCTTACAGGGCATGATGATGCCACCCAACACCATTGCCACGGGTCACGCATTCTTAAAGGCAGAGCTGGCCAAAGCTGCGCCGGCGGGTTTTCGCGCGGGTTACACCGGCGCATCGCGGCGCTATGAACAGGAAGCCAACACCTTCCCCTTATTGTTCGCTTCGTCCATGCTGGTGATTTTTTTGGTGCTGGCGCTGCAGTTCAACAGCTTCAGAGACCCTTTGATTGTGTTGGTAACCGTGCCCCTGTCAATTTTTGGCGCGATGGTGCCACTGGTTTTGGGCGTGACGACCCTTAACATCTACACCCAGGTTGGCCTGCTCACTTTGATCGGGCTTATCAGTAAACACGGTATTCTCATCGTGGATTTTGCCAACAACGCCCAGCGCGAAGGTTTGGACCGCGACGACGCCATCATCCGCGCCGCCGCCCTGCGTCTGCGCCCTATTCTAATGACTACCTTTGCCACAGTGCTCGGCGTGCTGCCGCTGCTCACCGCCAGCGGCGCCGGCGCCAACAGCCGCTTCGGTATTGGCCTGGTGATCACCAGCGGCATGTTGGTGGGCACACTGTTTACCTTATTTGTGGTGCCAGTGCTGTACCGCGCGCTCAGCTCGACACACCGTAAGGAAGAAGCTTCCGGCGCAGCAGATGACGCCGCACCGGTTGCAAGGCGAAGTTTTATTGACAATCGACGGCGTTGCCCGAGGCCACCAAGCCCGCCCGCTATAAACTAATCCGAACGCGTACCGCCGCGGTACTCATCAGCCAGGTATTTTTTATACAGTTTGCCGTTGTCTCCGCGCGGCAGGTTTTCCTTAAAGTCCAGCGAACGCGGAAGTTTGATATGGGACAGACGCTCGCGCAGCCATTCCATGATTTCGATGGCGACTTCATCCGTGGCATCCGCCCAGTTTTGGGGTTGAACCACAGCTTTCACTGCCTCGCCGAATTCCTCATGGGGCACACCGAAGACGGCGACATCGGCAATCTTGGGATGAGTGATAAGCAGGTTTTCAATTTCCTGGGGATAAATATTCACGCCGCCGGAAATAATCGTAAAATCCTTGCGGTCGGTCAGGTATAAAAACCCGTCCTCATCCACATAACCAATGTCCCCGGTGGTCGCCCAGCCTTTGTCGTTGTAGGCCTGGCGGGTTTTTTCCGGCTCCTTGTGATACTCAAATTTGGCGTTGCCGCCGAAATACACGGTGCCAATTTCACCCGCGGGTAATTCATTGCCCTGATCGTCCACAATGTGCAGCTCCCCAATCAGAGCAGGCCCTACCGAGCCCTTGTGCGTGAGCCAGGCGGCGGAGTCGATCATGGTCAGCCCCACGCCTTCACTGGCGGCGTAGTACTCCACGATGACTTCACCCCACCAGTCGATCATTTGTTCTTTTACGTCTACGGGACAGGGCGCGGCGGCGTGGATAGCGTATTGCATGGAGCTGAGATCGTATTTTGCACGCACCTCTTCGGGCAGCTTTAACATGCGCACGAACATAATCGGCACCCACTGACTGTGGGTGACGCGGTGCTCTTCAATCAGTTTTAGCGCTTGCTCTGCTTCGAATTGTTTCATGACCACTACTGTGCCGCCCTGATACAGCGCCAGCATGGAATAGTGCAATGGCGCAGCGTGGTACAGCGGCGCGGGTGAAAGGTACACGGTTTCTTCACCGAAACCAAACGCCACACCCAGCGAACTCGCCAGCGCGTGTGGCGTGTGAACGTCGTCGTCCTCCGGCGGCACAAACACCCCCTTGGGCTGACCGGTCGTACCGGCGGAATAAAGCATGGCAACACCGTTCGCCTGGTCATCGATGGGGCTTGTCGGCTGCGCGGTCACGGCTTCCTCCCATGACTCGAACCCCTCGTACACTGCGTCCATCATAAGATAGTGCTCAATACCATCGACGAGCGCGGCGCGCGCTGCCTGCGCCACTTCTGCCACAGCTGCCGACGCCAGAAACAGGCGCGCACCACTGTTGTTGAGGATATAAACGGCCTCATCGCGCTTAAGAGACGTGCTAAGCGGGGTATAAATCACCCCTGCGCGCTGTGCACCCCAGCAGATCGCCAGGAATTCCAGGCGGTTTTCCAACATCAAGCCGATATGATCGCCCTTTTGTATACCCAGGGAACGCAGCAACTGAGCCACCTGATTGGAAAGCGTATCAAGGGCTTCATAGGTCATGATGTCCCCGCTATCGCCCATCACAACGGCAGCTTTATGGGGATAGGTCTCGGCGGTCACACTGGTTTGTCGTTTTGTGGGCTTACTATAGACATTTTTGGCGGCGGCTGTCACCTGTTGCTTTCGACAGCGGGGTAAGACCCGCCACCACTGCACTGTTTTTTTGGCAAAAGCACACTATGGCATCGCGAATATCGAACGATTTTGCCCCCCGAGCCAGGCTATTTCACCAGCAAATGGAATTTTCGGGAAAAATTACTGTACCGATAAAATGCCCGAGCATTTTTCAGTCATAAAAAAATCGCTTAGCCGAACTGGTTCATGGTGTTGTCTTCACCAGCGGCTTTCAGCGCGGCTTCACCGGCGAAGTACTCTTTATGGTCGTCGCCCATGTCAGAGCCAGCCATGTTCTGGTGCTTCACACAGGCGATGCCCTGACGGATTTCCTTACGCTGAACGCCAGCGACGTAGCCCAGCATGCCCTGCTCGCCAAAGTACTCTTTTGCCAGGTTGTCGGTAGACAACGCAGCGGTGTGGTACGTCGGCAGAGTGATCAGGTGGTGGAAAATACCCGCTTCGCGCGCAGCATCCGCCTGGAAGGTACGGATTTTGTCGTCAGCAGCGGCAGACAGTTCAGTATCGTCATACTCTTCGCTCATCAGCTTGTCGCGGTCATAAGCAGAAACATCGCGACCAGCTTCCTGCCATGCATCAAACACTTGCTGACGGAAGTTCAACGTCCAGTTGAAGGAAGGCGAGTTGTTGTAAACCAGTTTTGCGTTGGGAATCACTTCGCGGATGCGGTTGACCATACCGCCGATCTGGCCGACGTGAGGCTTCTCGGTTTCGATCCACAGAAGATCGGCGCCGTTTTGCAGACTGGTAATACAATCCAATACGCAGCGATCTTCGCCAGTACCAGCGCGGAACTGGAACAGGTTAGAAGGCAGACGCTTGGGGCGCAGCAGCTTACCGTTGCGATTCAGTGCCACATCGCCATTTTGCATATCGGCAACATCCACTTCTTCGCAATCCAGGAAGCTGTTGTACTGATCACCCAGGTCGCCAGGCTCTTTAGTGACGGCGATTTGCTTAGTCAGGCCAGCACCCAGAGAGTCGGTACGCGCCACGATCACACCGTCGTCAACGCCCAGCTCCAAAAAGGCGTAGCGCACCGCGCGGATTTTAGCGAGGAAGTCCTCATGGGGAACGGTAACTTTACCGTCCTGGTGACCACATTGCTTCTCGTCAGATACCTGGTTTTCAATCTGAATGGCACAGGCGCCCGCTTCAATCATTTTCTTGGCCAGCAGGTAAGTCGCTTCGGCATTACCAAAACCGGCGTCGATGTCGGCAATGATGGGCACAACGTGGGTCTGGAAGTTGTCAATCTTGCTTTGTACCGCTTTTGCAGCCGCTTCATCACCGGCTTTACGAGCCGCGTCCAGTTCGCGGAACAGGCCGCCCAGTTCGCGAGCATCCGCCTGGCGCAGGAAAGTGTACAGCTCTTCGATCAGGCCGGAGACAGAAGTTTTTTCGTGCATGGACTGGTCGGGCAGCGGGCCAAACTCAGAGCGCAGCGCGGCAATCATCCAGCCGGACAGGTAGAGGTAGCGCTTGCTGGTATCATTGAAGTGCTTTTTAATCGCGATCATCTTTTGCTGACCGATAAAACCGTGCCAGCAACCCAGAGACTGGGTGTATTTCGCAGGGTCGGCATCGTACTCAGCCATGTCTTTGCGCATGATAGCGGCGGTGTATTTGGCGATGTCCAAGCCGGTTTTGAAGCGATTTTGCAGCGCCATGCGCGCCGCCGACTCGGGGTCAATCGCCGACCATGCGTCGCCTTGGCTGTCGCGCAGTGCGGAGAACTTTTGAATAAAATCTTGATAATCGGACATATTGATACCTGCCTTTGTCATTGGTAAACGAAGCCTTGTGCAGCAGTTAAAACTGCACTGGGTGAGACTATAGTAACGCCGCGCCCTTCATAGATAAAATAAATAGATGGTATATCTGTTATTCACAAGGAAAATAAGCGAGGTGGGGCTCTATGCCCCTATTTCAGTTTGTATTTTGGCAGGCGCCAACCCATAATCGAACACCTCGTAAAACAATTCAGGGCGTGTGATGTGATCTCCCTCAAACAACTGCAATACGCGCTTGCGGTGGAGCGTAAACTGCACTTTGGCCACGCCGCGAAAGAGTGCAATATTTCGCAATCCGCCCTTTCTACAGCACTTACCCAGATGGAAAAGCAACTCGGCTTTCAGGTGTTTGAGCGCGATAACCGCAAAGTGCTGATTACGCCTGCAGGACGTCAACTGCTCGATATTGCGCGCCAGATAGACACCCTGCTGGGCGATATTCAAACCCTCGCCGAAACCAAACGCGGCCCCCTCGCCGCCTCCATTACCCTGGGTATGATCCCCACTGTCGCACCGTTTTTATTGCCCAAAGTGATGCCCGCATTGCAAGCGGACTACCCGCAGCTCAAGCTCACTATTATTGAAGAGCAGTCCGCCGAGTTGTTGGAGCAGCTGCGCCGTGGCGCTCTCGATGCTGCGGTGCTCGCCCTGCCCTACCCCTGCGATGGTCTGCTGAGCTTTCCATTCTGGCAGGAAAACCTGCACTGGATCACTCAGGCCAGCGACCCGCGCGCGGCGCTGGCCAGCATCAACTCCAAGGAGCTGAGCCAAACCCATTTGATGCTGTTAAAAGAAGGGCACTGCCTCAGCGATCACGCCCTGGCCGCCTGTAAACAACCCACAGCAGCGAACCACGGTTTCACCGCCACCAGCCTGGCCACATTGATTCAACTGGTCGCAGGTGGTGTGGGCACAACTCTGGTACCGGAAATGGCCTTAGAGCAATTGGTCGAGCCCAATACCCTGCTCGCCAGCGTTGCGCTCAAAGACAAGGGCCCCCACCGCGAGCTGGCTTTTGTGGTTCGCCCCAATTATGCCGGCCTCGACAATATAACCCACCTCAAGCAACTGTTTCACAAGCAGTTAAAAACACCAGATCATAGCTGCCACAGTGACAGGGCGTGAAAAAGTTACAATTCTACTTAAGGGCTGTAAAGCCTGTAAAAACAAGCACTCCACAGGTCTGCAAACACGGTACACACCCCCCCGCTTGATAAATACATTGACAAGCGTCAAAGTTCTGGCACAGTTTGACTTGTGCCCTGCGTGGGATTAACAAGAACTTATCAGGAGCGTCTAAATGTTAAAGGAATTTAAAGAATTTGCCATGCGTGGCAACGTGGTCGACATGGCCGTGGGTATTATCATCGGTGGCGCGTTTGGCACCATTGTCAAAAGTCTCGTGTCGGACGTTATCATGCCACCTGTCGGTATGCTCCTGGGTGGGGTGGACTTTACCGATTTGTTTGTCACCCTGAAAGAAGGCTCGACCGCAGGCCCCTACGCCACCCTGGAAGCCGCCCAGGCCGCAGGTGCGGTGACCATCAACTACGGTGTATTCGCTAACGCAGTGATCAGTTTCCTGATTGTTGCCTTCGCCGTATTTTTGCTGATTAAGGGCATTAACAGCCTGAAACGCGAGCAGGAAGAGGAAGAAAAAGCGCCGGACACCAAAGAATGCACCTACTGCTGCAGCTCGATTCCCATCAAAGCGACCCGCTGCCCCAGCTGTACCGCAGAACTGGATTCCGCAGGCGCCTAGTACGCTCAAATGTAAAACAAAAAAAGCTGGGCATGCCCAGCTTTTTTATGCCCGTTTTTTCCTCAACGATAGCTGACAAATTCCTCTGCCGCCACTCGTACTTTAGCGTAGCTGGCACTGGCGTCATCGCGGTGGCGCTCACCTAAGGTGCAAATGACAGTTGCGGTCAGCGCTTGCTCGGCAAGCCCCAGCACCTGGTCGTAAGCCGCAGGCACAAATCCACCCATAGGGCAGGCATCCACACCCTCAAGCGCAGCGGCGGTAATAAAATGCCCCAGGGCAATAAAGGTCTGCTGCTGAGACCAGCTCAGCAGTTGCTCCGCATTAAAACTATGCAGTGTGCCGCCGATGCTTTCTTCCATCGCCGCTAACTGCTGTGCAGATAACTCAGGCCGCGCCGCCTTCACCCTCGCCATATGCTGTGCCAGCAATGTTGCCGCACTGGCGGTGGATGTGGCAAACACCGCAAGATGAGAGCTGTCGCGCACTTTATCCTGCCCAAAAGAGTGTTCCAGCAATTGCTCGCGCAAGTTTTTGTCTTTAACAATCAATAAACGATAAGGCTGCACCCCATAAGAGGATGGCGCTAAACGCGCAGCCTCAACAAGGCGCTCTATAAGCGCTTGCTCCAGTTCCGCCTCGGCAAATTGGCGCACGGCATAACGCCAGTTAAGCGCTTTTAAGTAATCCATAGCTCTTTACTCAGGGTATTTTTGTCAGTTGATAAGTGGTGGAGCTATCCATGGGCTGACCTTGAATATCCAGTAATTCCAGGGCATCTTCAGTCACTAAAAAGCGGTAGTGGGCGAGCATCAGCGCGCCACCGTCTTTTTCCCATTGCAGATCACCCGTGTAAAACTGCGGATCGCCGGGTTGCCCGACAATACGCTCGACAAGCTCATAGCCCTCACCAGACAGAGAAACCTGCAGTGCCACAGGCTCACAACCTGCACAGGACACGGTGCCCTTGTAGTCGCCTTCCCAATCGAGACTATTGCGCGCATTGTGACGAAGATCCGGCACCCGTACCTCGCTGGTGACTCTTGAGACCTGATCGCCCCAGATAATCCAAACCAGCGCTAAAATTGCAACACTCAGCAGTAAGTTGGTGATGGTTTTCATACTCTGTCCACGGTAATTGACAACGCCCGCATTCTATACCGGCGCCTTGCTGAAGACAAAGCCAGCGTTTTTATGCCTTGGCTGCGTGGCACAGGCTTGCGCGGCAAACGAGCGATAGCGCTACTTCGCAGCAACTTTCTCAGGGTTGGCCAGCCATTCACGCCCCTTGAGCATGGCCTTCCAATACACCGGCGGCAGCAGCCTTTCTTTCAAAAACCACGCTGTGCGACTGGGTTTAGTGCCATCGATCAGCCACTTGGGAAAACTCGGCAACAGCGTGCCCCCATAGCCAAACTCCGCCAGGACAATTTTACCGCGCTCCACCGTGAGCGGGCAGGAACCATAGCCATTGTATTGCGTCACCGGCGCACCGCCGTTGATATCGGCAACAATATTATCCGCCACCACCGGTGCCTGCATACGCGCAGCGGCAGCGGTTTTGGCGTTGGGTGCATTCATGGCGTCACCGAGTGACCAGATATTGTCAAAATGCCTGTGGCGCAGGGTAAACTGATCCACATCCACCCAACCGGCTCCGTCGGCCAGAGGTGACACACGAATAAAGTCTGGCGCCATCTGCGGCGGCACCACATGAATCATATCGAATTCCGTAGTGTACTCACTGGGCTCTGCATCGGGCTTGTCAACGCGGAAAGTCGCCGTTTTTGCCTGGCCGTCAATTGCCACAAGGTTATTAAAAAAATTCAGCGTCGCACCGTATTTCTGCATATAGGACTCAAGTGCAGGCACGTAATCAGGCACCCCGAACAGCACACCGGCGGCGTTCATAAACTGAATGTCGATTTGCTGGATACGACCTTGTTTAAACCAATAATCTCCTGAAAGATACAAGGCTTTTTGCGGCGCACCGGCGCACTTAATCGGCATGGGCGGCTGGGTAAAAATGGCCTTACCGCCGCGCAGGTTTTGCACCAGCTCCCAGGTATAGGGCGCTAAATCATAGCGGTAATTGGAGGTAACACCGTTGCGCCCCAGGGTATCGGCCAAACCTTCAATACCGTTCCAGTTCAGCTTAATGCCTGGGCAGACAATCAAACGTTCGTATTTCACCACCCGACAGCCATCCAAAATAACCGCATTGTTGGCCGGTTCAAACGCAGCGACCGCAGCTTTAATCCATTTCACACCTCTGGGAATTAAACTGCCCATGGTTTTTGCGGTGCTCGTCGCATCAAAAATACCAGCACCAACCATGGTCCAGCCCGGCTGATAGTAGTGAATGTCTGCGGGGTCAATCACCGCAATATCCAGATCTTCCTTGCGCGCTCGCAGCGACGACGCCACCGCAATACCCCCTGCGCCCGCACCGATAATAAGCACGTCGAATTTGGCATCACCGGTTTCGGTGGGCGTTTTACCGCCATTGACGATGCGCCGCACCACACCGGACATATCGTAACCCGCCGCTTTGGTGGCCGCGAGAATATCCGCCGGTGCCAGTTTGCTTGCCTGGGACAGAGACCACAAAGTTGCGCAGCGTGTACCACTGCGACAATAGGCTAATATCGGCCCTGGCAATTCGTCCAGGGATTTCCCAAACAACACCGCATCTTCATCACTGACCATACCGCTGGTCACCGGTTGATAGCGCGCTTCCAGGCCAGCAGCTTTCGCTGCGGCTTCTATTTCGTCGAAACCGGGCTGATCTGCGCCCTCGCCATCGGGCCTGTTGCACACCAGTGAGCGAAATCCCAAATCGGCTAATGGCGCCAAATCCGCAGGGCTAAGCTGTGGGCTGACCGATACCTGATCACTGATTTTCCTGATATCCAAGGTGCGCTCTCCTATTCCGACTAAAACCTATACTCTGAAAACGCTGATTGATGCGGTATCACCGCATCAATCAGAATTGCCTTAAGTTTGCCCCCTTGTGGCCTGCGAATCAATTACCCGTCGCAACTATCGTCGACGAAAAGACCGTGAAAAAACCTTGAAACCTGACTGAGCGACCCCCATATTTTGTAATGAGGGAAATGCTCGATGAGGTTTTCCTCACATTATCGCTTACTTAATGAGGATAGTATTATGCGTCATTCAATTGATTTTTCACCCCTTTATCGTCACGCCATCGGCTTTGACCGTATGGCTTCCATGTTGGATTCCGTCAATGCGGAGAAAGCTGCGTCCTACCCGCCCTATAACGTGGAGCGCGTGGAGGAGAACCGTTATCGTATTACCATGGCTGTGGCCGGCTTTAGCGAAGATCAGCTGAGCATCACCACAGGGCATAACACGCTGTTGATTAGCGGCCAGCAAATTGCTGAGGAAGACGACACCGAATACCTCTACCAGGGTATCGCAGCGCGCAATTTTGAGCGCAAATTCCAACTGGCCGAGCATGTCAAGGTGACTTCTGCCCGCTTGGGAAATGGTTTGCTGCACGTGGAGCTTGAGCGCGAAATTCCCGAGTCACTGCGCCCTAGAACCATTGCTATTAACTCCAAAGCCAACAAAGGCGAGTTGCTGGAGCAAGAGCAGGTTGACTAACGCCGGAGCGAAGCGGGCCACCTGACGGGTGGCCTGTTTTTTTGTTCCGTCCTTTGTTCTAATTCTGCGCCACTGGCAGTGGAAATTTTTCGCGCTGATACAGCGTGACGCCGCCGACCAGGGTGCGGTCAACTTTCATTTTGCGCAGTTTCTTCTCTCCGGCGTCCAGTAAGTTGCCATTTAGAATTATCATATCCGCCGCTTTGCCCGGCTCTAAAGAGCCAATGTTTTCCTCTTGAAACACCTGCCAGGCGGCATCGATGGTCAACGCCCGCAGCGCCTGCATCATATCGACGCGCTGCGCTTTGCCCAGTATTTTGCCCGAACGGGTTTTCCGATAAACCGTGCTCCAAAGCGCCTGCAAGGGTCGCATCGGCACCACCGGTGAATCCAGGTGTACACTGTATTTTAAGCCCAGGAACTGTGCACTGGCGGCGGGACTGATATTTTCAGCGCGCCGCTCACCGAGAAATACATCGCGATGACGATCTCCCCAAAACCAGGTGTGTGCGGAAAAGAAACTCGGCGTCACCCCAAGCTCCTGCATGGTTTGCAATTGATCTTCTCGACTCATTTGCGCGTGAATTAAAATCAGACGCGGATCGTCCACTGGATATTCGCGCTGCGCCGCTTTAAAAGCGCGTAAAATATCGTCGATGGCCGCATCGCCATTACCGTGAATCGCCATTTGGTAGCCCTTTTTATGCAGCGCGGTGACCCGTTCTTGTAACTCTGCAAAAGGCACCAGGGGCCGGCCGCGAAACAACTCTGTACCGTTATCAACACCCCCTTGCTCACCGTGACGTGGCGGCGGTGGCGTGTGATAGGGCTCACTCAGATAGCCCGTGTACGCTTGAATACTGCCGTCCGCCATCAGCTTGACAGCGCCTGCTATGAAACGGCCATTGCTCTGGCGTTGTTGTTGATAGTCACCCTGTAACAGACGTTTTTCCCAATCGTCATAAAAAGGAAAATACACCAATCGCAAGGGGATAACCCCCAGGCGACTCATCACCCTGAAGGCTGCGACCTGGCGCGGAGCAACTGCACCGGCCTGTGCGGTGGTAACCCCATGGGACAAATAATCCTCCACCGCGGTATTGGTCATGGTTAATATCTGCCGCACACTAAAATCCATGGCGATGTTTTGCAGAGTGAGCCGCGCGGTTTCCTCCAAAAAGCCATTGGGTTCGCCGTTTTCATCGCGCCCGATATAACCGCCCTCCGGGTCTGGCGTATCGCGGTGAATGTTCGCTAATTTTAGCGCGACGGAATTACCCACCAGCATGTGCCCGGAAACGTGCATGATAACAACGGGCACATCGAGACTGATGGCGTCCAGCTCGACGCGGGTGGGATGGCGGTTTTCAAGCAGCAGGGTATCGTCGTAGCCAAAACCGAACAGCAAGCCCTTACCGCCCTGTTTTTTTAACGCCTTGCGCAAACGGCTTTGCAGTTTCTCAATACTGGTCACCCTGCCCACTGGCGGCGCGGTCAGGTCTGCACCGATACTGGCAATGCCGGTACCGGGAAAATGGCCGTGAGCATCGATAAACCCAGGTAACAGAGTGCGCCCCTGCAGCTGGATAAGCTCAGTCTCATGGTCCACGTGCGCCAGCACCTCAGCATCACTGCCGACCAGAGCAATACGCCCGTGCTTTACCCAAACCGCCTCGGCGATGCGGTTGTTTTGATCCATAGTAAGCACCTGGCCGCCAAGAAAGGCCTGAGACGCCGGCGGCGTTGGTTCTTTGTAGGCAATATAGGCCAACAGTGCCAGGCCAGCCAGTAAAAACAGGCCGACCAAAACAATGTTTTTCCATACAGAACTCACGGGGAAAGGCATCCTTTACGGGCTTTTTTAGCGCCCAGCTACACAGCGACTGTGAACCACGTTAAAGATAAAGAAGGTTGTTCAAACATCATGAAAAGCGTAGCGGTAGCTACGGTTAGAATGATTTTGGGCAAGATTCGAAGTCATTTTTTTCGAAAAACCATTTAGGCATAGTTTGTACATTGGCTTTGGTGGCTATTCACTGCATAACTCATTGATATTACATAATTAATAGCGGAGTAGTCGCCGTACTGGTGAAATATCCGGGCTAGTATCAATCATCAATAATGCGGCGGCGGTGGTTCGTGATTCGGCGTGTTCACGGCGGGGTTGACCGCAAGCGCGGCATCAAGCTCAGCTTTTAACAGTTTCATCTGACGCTTCAGGGTCAGCAGCTCTGTTTGTTGCTCACTGACGACTTTATTCAGCTCACTCACCGCGGCCTCTTGAAACGCCAACTGAGTCTGCACATCGATCAGCGCCTCATGTAGTTGTGTCATAGATAATTGCATGGTCTCTCGCTCATTCAGGCCATTCACAGCGGCGCTTAAGCCTAATATACTGCGCGCTGGCTGTCACCGCTAAATAACATCCGGGGAGTTCTTATGTCTCGTACATCGTCTAACAGTCGTTTGGTCTACAGTACCGATGGAGGCGGTCTCTGTCGCCAATGTCATCGCAAGCTCAGCGCCTGTGTATGCGGCAAAGACAAACCCAAAGACAGCGGCGACGGCATCGTGCGCATCCACCGCCAGAGCAAGGGACGCGGCGGCAAAACCGTCAGCGTCATCACCGGCCTGGCACTGTCACCCAATGCTACCAAAACCCTGGCCAAAAAACTCAAACAACGCTGTGGCGTGGGCGGTGCGGTAAAAGATGGCACTATTGAAATTCAAGGCGATCAGCGTGAGCTGCTAAAAGCCGAACTGGAAAAACAGGGTTACCAGGTCAAACTGGCGGGGGGTTAACCCGGATATTTCACCAGTAAATAAGATTTTAGGTTAATCGCTGGCTTGAGAGCGCTGCAAGGCCCGTTTGGTTTTTGCGCTGGGCGGCTCCGTCAAGGGGTCATCCGGCCAGGGATGTTTGGGGTAACGCCCTTTCATGTCTTTTTTCACCGCCTGGTAACTGCCCGCCCAAAAGCCCGCTAAATCCTGGGTAACCTGCAGTGGCCTGCGCGCCGGTGACAGCAAATGCAACAGCAGCGCAACCCGCCCGTTCGCGATGCGCGGTGTGTCCGTTGCACCAAACATTTCCTGCAGTTTAACCGCCAATACCGGCGGTTTAGCCAGATAGTCAATGCGCACCGAAGCGCCGCTGGGCACGGCGATGCGTTCGGGGGCCAGACGCTCTAACTCGCGGGGTAGGGGCCAGGGCAATAGATTATTTAGCAGCGCGGCCAGGGGCAGGTCTTTACAGTCGGACTTGCCCTGTAATGCGGGCAACAACCAATCCTCCAGAGTTGCCAGTAAGCCCTCATCGGACACATCCGGCCAGGGCGTATCCTCACCGGCAAACACTTCCCGCAACAGCATCACCCTGGCCTGCCACTGCCTGATCTGATCTGTCCACGGCAGCAGTGCCAGCGAACTGCTTTTTATTGCAGCCAGTAAGGCCTGCGCCGCTTGTTCGGCGTTTACCCTGACATTGGGCTTGGCCGACAACACAATACTGCCCACACAGCGCTCGCTAAAACCTTTAACTTTTCCAGCAGACGCATCAAACACCGCACCGTCGCGACTGTTAAGCAAATACCCTAAAACGCCATCAAAAACACTTTCGGGCAGTGCCAGTGCTTCAAAAATCCGATCCGTGCTGCCGCGCTCGCGACCACCCAGTGCCGCCACCGCTAAAAATTGTGCATCAGCCAGCGCTCCGGCATCTTTTAACAGGGCTCTTCTGCCACTGGCGAGCTGATATTCGCCACTTTGGCGGTCAAGCCGTTTCGCGATGCGTTCAGGATAGGTGGCCGCCAATAATATCGCATTGGAAATACCGCCGTGCGCTTGCGTGGCCAGGTTTAAACGGCGCAGTTGCGCAAGCCATTGCCGCGCCTGTTTAAGCACACTGGCGCGCCAATTGCCGAATTTCTCAGAGCCGGTTTTTGCGCCGGATAAGCAGGCCAGGCTCGCCGACAAATCCACCGCCTGCCCGCCACGGGGTTGCCCCTGTTGCAGCAAAGCGGCGAGCTGCGCGGCCTGCTCCTCACAGCCCCACCTGGCGCCCAGCACCAATAAATGCGCCAACCTCGGCGCAGCCGACAACTGCGCGAGTAACTGTCCGTGAGCGGTCAGCGCCCAAACGCCGGAGCTTTGTTTGTGCGCTGCATCCAGTGTTTCCAGACTCGCCAGCGCCTTGTTAAAAGCGCCGGGCGACGGCGGGTCCAGCCATTGCAACTCAGCCGGGTCATCAATTCCCCAGGACAATAACTGTAGCGCCAGTGCCGATAAATCGGCCTGCAGAATATCTGGACGGGCATTGGGTGCGAAACTGTGATGCCCCTGCTCGCTCCACAGCCGATAACACTGCCCCGGCCCCAGGCGCCCCGCCCGCCCCGCGCGCTGGGTGGCAGACGCCTTGGAAATCCGCCGGGTATGCAAACGGGTGACACCTCGCGCGCTGTCAAACTGCGCCTCGCGCTGCCAGCCGCTATCCACCACGGTGTGAATGCCCTCTATGGTCAGGCTGGTCTCGGCGATATTGGTCGCCAGTACAATTTTGCGCGTGCCCACAGGTGGCGGCGCAATCGCAATTTGCTGCTCGTCGAGGCTTAAGCCGCCGTGCATAGTACACAGCCTGTAGCCGGCGCCCAGTCGTGTTTCCAAATACTGATAAGTGCGCTGAATCTCCGCACGCCCGGGTAAAAATACCAGCACATTCCCCTCGTGCGAAGCGGTGACATCAAGAACCGCTGTGCCCACCTGCTCCGCCAGCGCATCGATGCGCGGCATTACCGTATCGGTGCTTGCCTGCCAGTGCACGGCGACTGGATACGCCCTGCCTTTGGAGCGTATCAGTGGCGCACCGCCCAAGAGTTCAGCCACTGCCTCACCGTCCAGGGTTGCCGACATCACCAACAGCTTCAGCGGCTGATCGCGAAAAATATCGCGACTTTGCAAGCACAGCGCCAGGCCTAAATCCGCCTCCAAAGAGCGCTCGTGAAATTCGTCAAAAATTACCAGGCCTACGCCTGAAAGAGCGGGATCTGCCTGTAGTTGACGGCTTAATACACCCTCGGTAATGACTTCGAGACGGGTAGCAGCGCTGACTTTGCGCTCAAGGCGCATACGATAACCCACAGTTTTGCCTAAAGGTTCGCCCAGCAGTTGCGCCAGGCGCGCCGCAGCGGATTTTGCCGCCACTCGCCTGGGTTCCAGCAGGAGAATTTTTTGCCCGGCAAGTGCGGGTAAATCCAACAGTGTCAGCGGCACCAGGGTGGTTTTACCCGCCCCCGGCGGCGCTTCCAATACCGCCTCATCACCATCGCTCAAGGCCTGGCGCAATTCGGGAACAACCTCGCTGACCGGCAGCGCAGGCAATTCCACCATCAATAACCCGCCTCCCCGCGCTTAATCAGCTCGGCGAAATCCCTGTCGAGTAATTCGTACTCACTCGCGCCGGGCTTTAACACATAGATGGGATCCGATACCACGGACAAATCGTAGGCCTGCTTACGCAGCTCCGTTTTTAATAACTTATGCGTGCCCGTGGTATCCATCGTCGTCAATAAACGCACAAACACCGGCTGAGCGTATTTCGGCAATTGTTCGTTCACATGCCTGGAAAAACGCAGGGTATCTAGCGTGGTTTCACCCTCGCGCAACGCCACCGCCGCCATGCCAGCGCGACCATCGGCACCGGGCACGGCAACACCGTAAACATTACACAGAGCACATTGCGGATAGGCATTCAACAGCTCGCCCACCTCATTGGTGGAGACATTTTCCGACTTCCAGCGGAACGTGTCGCCCACCCTGTCAACAAACTGATAGTGTTTTTTACCCAGCGCAAAACCCACGGCTACGGTTTTTAACATATCGCCGGTGTTAAACCAGGCATCGCCGTCCTTAAACACATTGCGCAGGATTTTTGATTCCGTCGCCTCGGCATCGGTATAGCCTTCAAACACGGTTTTAGGGGTAATTTTTCCCAACAACAAACCCGGCTCGCCGTCGTCGACCTGCTCGCAAAAACCTTTTGCATTGCGCAGAATTTCGTCTTCATCCACGTCGTAGCGAACCAGCGCCACCTCCACCGAGGTTGTGCCCACGGTGCAGTCTTTATTAAATACATTCATAAAGGCAACATTGCCTTCACTGGAGCCGTAAAACTCCATCACCCGACTGATGCCAAACCGCTTTTTAAAATCCATCCACACATCCGGGCGCAAACCGTTACCCAGCACTTTGCGCAGCGGTGTATTCCAATCGTCTTTATGCGCAGGCTGATGCAGCAAATAGCGGCACAGCTCACCGATATAAACAAAGCAGGTCACATCATGCTCGCGTACCTCTTGGAGAAAATGACTCGCGGAAAAACGTCGCCGCAGAAATACGCTGGCACCCGATACACACGCCGCACCAAAACCCAGCATAAAACCGGTGGCGTGATACAGGGGTAAACACAGATAAATACGGTCAAAGCGATTGCACTGTAAGCCCAGCGCAGCACTGCTTTGCGCACCGATCATAAAACGGCGGTTTGACATTATCGCCGCCTTCGGAAATCCGGTGGTGCCAGAGGTATAAAGATAAAATGCGGGGTCGCCAAAACTGTTTTGCTCGGTACTGCTGGGGTTATCTGCCTTAGCTTTCTTGCTCAAGGCGGTTAAATCCAGCGCCCAGTCGGGGGCGCTGTCGGCGTCGCCATCTGCCAGCCACAGATAATCGCGCCCGGGCTCCAGAGCCGATGCACCGCACAGAGGTTCTATCGCGTCCTCGCACTCCTGCCCTACCACCACCTTGTCTGATTCGGCGACATCGATACAGTGGGCCAGCGATTTGCCCGTGAGATGGACATTCAGCAACGCCGCTACTGCACCCAGTTTATTCAGACCAACCAGCAGCGCTAAAAACTCTGGGCGGTTTTCCATCATCACACTGACCACCCGCCCTTTTTTAACACCGTGGCGGCGCAGTGCATAGGCGTAGCGATTAGCCAGAGCATTAAACTCCCCCCAATTTAGCTCACGCCCCTCAAACACTATAGCGCTGTTGTCCGCTTCCCGGTGCGCGCGTTGCTCCACCGCCAGGCCCAGCGAAGCCCGGTGGGTTGCGGGCATACTCAAGTTTTTGGTCGTCTTGATGACAGCGGGCAGCACGCCAAAGGTTTCGCGCAGGGTCGTCAAAAATGCCATGTAATTCTCTCCATAGAAGGCACAAAAACCGTACCTTAGCACAGATGACAGGAAGCATCGCAAACGCTATGATTATTTGATGGATTTGTTGGTTTTTGATTTAGACGGCACACTGCTTGACGCGGAGTCGAAGCTATCGACGTTTACCCGCGACACCCTGGCGATGCTCGCCAAGAGGGGTATCGCCTACACCGTGGCCACTGGCAGAACACTGTACGAAGCGCGGGACTTGCTGGCTGGCGCGGGTTTTGGGCGACCTCAGATTTATAAAAACGGCGTGGTCATCTTCAACCCCGAACGCGACAGCTACAGCCACCGCTACCTGCTCACTCATCAAGAGATCGAGCACGTCATCGCCGCAATATTCAAACAAAATGTGCGCCCTTTTGTGTTTACCCTCGATGAACAGGACAGGCACGCGGTGTATCACGCACCTAACATGAGCACCAGAGAGCAACAACTGGCGACAATGATAGAAAAAAAACGCGGCGTGCCGGTGCTGCCCCTGGCGCAACTGCCCGCTGACTGCGATATCACCAACATCAGTGCCATCAGTTCACCCCAGCAGATTCTGGCGATAACAGAGCTGGTTGCCGACGAGCCGCATCTGGTCGCGTATTGCGGCCCCGCCATGGAGGGCTCGGGGCTGTACTGGCTCGATGTGCATCACAGCGATGGCAGTAAAGGTGCAGCGGTGAACACACTGCGCCAAGAACTGGGGGCCAGCCGGGTCATTTGTTTTGGCGACGGCGACAACGACCTGTCCATGTTTGCCAGCGCCGACGAAAGCTATGCGCCGCAAAATGCCAAACCCGCACTCAAAACCTCCGCCACCGCGGTTATCGAGCATCACGATGCCGATGGCGTGGCGCGCTTTATTCGCGAACGATTCGATTTATAAATGCTGTCCAAAAGTAATATGATAATCAACAGCGCCTAGTCTAACATTCGTATCTTTTTGATTTTATTGGTATTTTTTGACTTCTCTAGAGAAAAGCAAGACAATACCGGCTCCTTACCCCACATTTTCTAAGGAGCAACGCCATGCAAGGCGACCCACACATCCTCCGGTACTTAAATACCGCACTGAAAAACGAACTCACCGGCATCAATCAGTATTTCCTGCACGCGCGTCTGTGTCGCCACTGGGGGCTTGAGGGCTTGAACGCAGTCCTCTACAAGAAGTCCATTCTGGATATGAAACAAGCCGACCAGTTGATTGAGCGTATCTTTTTCCTGGAGGGTTTACCCAATCTTCAGGATCTGGGTGCCCTTAAAATTGGCGAGCACGCCGCTGAAATTCTCAACTGTGACCTCGCCTACCAACGCGAGCATATCGCCCTCCTGCGCGAGGCAGTCGAAGCCTGCGAGACCGCCGGGGACTACGTCAGTCGCAGCTTACTATGCGGTATTTTGAGCGCCGAAGAAAACCATCTTGACTGGATCGAAGCGCAGCAATACCTGATTGACAACACCGGCATTGAAAACTACCTGCAAACCCATATCGAGGACTAAGTTCCATGAAAGCAAATACCACAATCATCAACGCCCTGAACAAACTGCTTGCCGCAGAGCTGACCGCCATGGATCAGTACTTCATTCACTCGCGCATGTTTGACGATTGGGGCCTGAGCAAACTATTTGAGCGCATCGATCACGAGTTTGACGACGAGAAAGGCCACGCCAGCGCGCTGATCGAGCGCATTCTGTTCCTGGAAGGCACGCCGGATTTGCGCAACCGCGAGCCTTTGCGCATCGGGCACGATGTCCCCTCGATGCTGAGGAATGACCTGCAACTCGAATACGATGTGGCAGCGACCCTGAAAGAAACCATAGCAATTTGCGAACGCGAACAGGACTTTCACAGCCGCCGTATTCTCGGGCAATTGCTGGAGGACACCGAGGTAGACCACGCCTACTGGCTGGAAAAACAGCTCCGGCTGATCGATAAAATCGGCCTGCAAAACTATTTGCAAAGCCAGATTGCATAACATAGGCAGCTCAGAAGATCTTGTCACACCTGCCGCACCATTGCGGCGGGTGTGTGCACCAACAAATTCCCACCCCCTTGGCCGCAGTTTGTGTCACAATGGCGGCTTTGTGACTTATTATTTGCTGTCAGATCACCATGAACCATCTCGACGCCGCCGCAAAGGACACGCGCACCCCGTCCCCCCCCTGGGGCTACTCCTGCCCCTGCCGGTTTGACAGGCAGCAACAAATTGATATCGTTGCGCAGTTTCACGCCCACGGCATCCAACCGGGCCGCATCGCCTACCGCATGGGCATCGATATAGCGTTTGTTGAAGCCTTGATTACCGGTGAAGCGGAAGTGCAAAGCTTCAACGCGCGATTACAGGCACATCGCAAAAGCCGCCTGCGACAACGCCTGCAAAGCAGCGCGAAAAAAAGCGGCAACAGGCGCTACGAAGAAGAGCAGGCGCTGCTCAGGGACTTCCAACGCGAACAGCAAAACCAGGCAACAGTTTGAACAACATCATGCGCAGATACTTCTCCATCTTTTTTCTTGCGGTAAGCATTGTCAGCGCGGGTTTTGCACCGACAAGCAGTGCCAAGACTGCCAGCAAAGCACTGGACATTACCGTCAATGGACTCGACAGCGAAATGCAAGACAATGTCCTCGCTCACATCGGCAAGGTGAAGGCTAAAGAGCTTAAAAACCAGGCCACCCTGGGCAAGCGCCTCAGCAAAGGTGTGCGCGCCGGGCTTAGCGCCATGGGCTATTTTTCACCGACCTTAAGCTGGTCTGCGCAGGACGGCAACATCGTCATTAACGTCGATGCGGGAAAACCCACCAAAGTGACCGCCAGTGACATCAAACTGGTCGGTGACGGGGCTGAGGAGGACTCTTTACAGGCACTGACCAAAGTCGACATCTGGCAAACGGGGGCGATATTCAACAGCGATACCTACGACAGCGCCAAATCCGCCTTGATGAGCGCCGCACGCGCCCAGGGCTATCTCACCGCCGTCTATAGCAAACGCGAAGTCATCGTCGATCCGAACACCTATAGTGCCCGCATCGCGCTGACCTTTGAAACCGGCCCCCTGTTTCATTTTGGCAAACTGACCCTGGGCGAGAACCGCATCGACGACCCGTATTTAGAAGCGGCCGCCGATTGGCCAAAGCAAACCGTGGTCAGCACCGGTAAACTCAGTGAAGTGCAGCAAAACCTGCTCGGCACCGGGTATTTTTCCAGCGTGTTGCTCGACCAGGAGCTGGACAGAGACGAGGCCCTGGTGGATGTCAACGCCGAGTTTGCGATGAAAAAGAAGCACATCGTGACCGCAGGCATAGGCTACGGCACCGATACTGGCCCCAGGGTTAAACTGCGCTGGATACGCCCCTGGCTAAACAGTCTCGGCCACTCCCTGCAAGCGGACGCCTACGTCTCGGCCATCGGCAACTCCATCGGCTTGCGCTATAAAATTCCCACCCTGCGCGGCGACGGCGCCTACTGGGAAATAAACAGCTTGTATGAAACCAAAAAAGTCAAAGACACAGACAGTAAAACATTCTCCACCAGCGCCGCATTTGTCTCCGCCCTGCCCTGGGGCTGGAAAGGCAGCGCCTATCTGAAATATCTCACAGAAGAGTTTACGCAGGGTAAAAAGGAAGGTAAAAGCCAACTGCTGATGCCCGGCGTCAGCGCCACCAAGAAGCGCAGCGACGACACCATGAACCCCACCCACGGCTACAAATACACCGTATTGCTCGATGCTGCCAGCAAAGCGGCGGCATCCGACGCCAATTTTTTCCGCCTTCACACCACGGCGCGCTGGTTAAAGAGCTGGGGGCGCAGCAGTGTGCTGACGGGGCTGGAGTTGGGCGGCCTCTATTTTTACGAAAACACAACGCTGGACGACATTCCCGCTTCTATGCGTTTTTTCGCCGGTGGCGATAACAGCATACGCGGTTACAGCTACCAAAGTATTTCACCCAGGGATGAAAACAACGACCTCACCGGCGGCCAGTATTTACTGACCACGCGCCTGGAATACCGCTATCAGTTTCTGGAAAAATGGCGCGCCTCGGTATTTGTAGATGCGGGTAATGCCTTTGGCGACCAGAGCGACGACTTATTCTACGGCCCTGGCATCGGCGTTGCGTGGCTGTCGCCAGTTGGCCCCATTCGCATTGATTTAGGCGTGGCCGCCAGCGACGACAACAGCATAGAGTTACACATAGGATTGGGGCCTGAATTATGAGTATGCCCAGTTGGAAGAAGGTTTTAACAAGCGCAGCCCTCGTGCTGTTACTGCTGCTGATATTGATTCCCGCCTGGCTATGGCCTGACCCTCACCGTAAACCAGCCGCGCGCCCTGTTTCGCGGTCTGTCTTTTAGCGAAGTGACCTGGCACAGCGCAGGCACTCTGGTCGAAGCAAAAAACGTCGATTTAACGCTCAGTTACTTCTGTGAAAAGGGTTTTACCCTGTGCATTGATAAGCTCGCCTTGTCGCAGCTTGACGCCGACATCGCCGCCAGCGAGGACAAACCCGAGGAAGAAACAGCCGCGGGGTTGCCGACAATAAAAACCCCCTTCGGCGTACTGATTCACACTGTAGACCTTGGCAACATCAGCCTGAAAGGCGCCAGTGCGAGCGAGTGGACCAACAACATCAACTGGCAGGCCAGTGATGTTCGCTTCAGGAAATCACAGCTGAATATCGGTCAATCCAGCATCCACAACGCGCTGTTTCGCCACGACCTGAACGGGCACATCGAACTCAGCGGCGCTTATCCACTTGCCATCGAACAAAGCGTTTTCGTCAAGGCACCCCAACTTGCCAACCCCGTCGATGCCGCGATCAGCCTTGGCAACAGCGTGGAGCAGTTGGCGATTTCTGTACATACGCGCTCGCCCGATGCGCTCAATATCGAAGCGCAATTGGCGCCTTTGGCAAAAGTATTCAGCGGAGAACTGCGCCTGGGACTTGAAACCCTGGACCCGAATACGATTATGAACATGCCCCTGACCGAACTTGACGGCGCGGCCTTTGCGCAGTTCAGCTTCGACCCGGAGGCAGAGACATTTCATATCGATGCGCGCAGCGATGGACTGAGCATCACCTATCGCAACGTGCCCTATCTGCTCACCACCGATATCAACACAGATCATAGCGGTGTGATTCATGTCGACAACTTAAAACTCGCTTCCAACAACACAAACATAGACCTGGGCGCGACCGTTCAGCCCTTCAAAAACAGTGATTTCGCCGATCTCGACAGCGTTCTCGCATGGCTGCAAACCCTGGATGCAAAAGCGACAGTTAAAGCGGATAAACTCGCAGAGCTTGCAGAAAATATCGGCGGCAGTGTGAATGGTACGCTCAACTTCAGCCCTGACAAACCGCTGGCAATCACCGCAAACGGCGCGGCATTGGCGCTGCCTGGCACCCGGATCAAACAACTGGCCGTCAACGGCGCACTCCCCCTTGACCTTGGCAGCGAGCAGGCGCTCAATCTCAACATTGACAGCCTCGGCGTTATCAGCGGCAACAACAGCGTAAACAATGCCCGGCTTGAGATCAGCGGTAAATACAGTGCCCACCAGCTCAGCATTACCGCTGACGGGGAGCAATTCAAGGCCGATAGTCTCTTAAAAGGTGCCTTGGCAAGCGACCGGAGCCGCTGGTCGGGAACGCTGGAAACGCTGCAGGCCACGGCTTATAACCCCGCCTCTGATAATGTAATTCGCCTGCAAGAAGCCACTGCCCTGCTGTGGCGCGCCGAGCCGGAAACTATCCGCATCGCCCCGGCCTGCCTGGCAATCAACAAGGCGAAGCTGTGCACCTCTGCAACAAAGCTGTCTCCGCAGAGCAGCTCGGTGGATTTCACCCTCGAGCATCTGGCGGCAGATTCGCTGCAGGCCTGGTGGCCAAAGGACTTTAACTGGGATGGGAAATTGGCCGGCAAAGGCTCGCTGCGTAAAACCGGTGATGCCGCACCAGTGCTTGCCCTCACCCTGGATGGCGGCGCCGGTAGTTTCAGCTCCACCGTGGGCGACAAGACCATTACTCAACCTTACCAGGGTATCAGCATCAGCGCCGATGCCAAGGCCGAGAACTTCGCGGCAAAGTTAAACGTACCCCGCGAGGGCCAAAGCGATATATTACAGGGGCAAATAAATTTAAGCGGTGCAGATTTTTCCAAATTGCAAGGCGCGCTCGACCTGTCCAGCTTTGATCTCGCCGTTATTGCCGGCCTCGTTCCCGAGGCCGAAATTGTACAGGGTATTTTAGATATCAAGCTGCAATTGTCTGGCGATGTAAAAACCCCCATCGTTGGCGGCACCATGGCTCTGGCGGATGGGCGTTTGCGCCTGCGGGACAACCCCAGCGACTTGCAAAACCTGCGTCTGCAAGGCAAGTTCCAAAAAGATACTGCAATTTTCGATGGTTCGTTTACGCTGGGTGAAGGCAGCGGACAGCTCGAAGGTCGGTTCGCGCTCAGCCCGCCGGTTAAAGGGCAGATCCGCCTGTGGGGAGAAAACCTGGAAATCGAATCACCCCCCATGATAAAACTCGCCACGACGATGGATGTCAACATTGGCATCGACCCCGATATCATCAAAATCACCGGCGATATCGCTGTTCCCAGTGGCAAAATCACCGTGGCAGAGCTGCCGGAAAGCGCGCAGAGCCTGTCTTCTGACGTTAAAATTGTCGACTCCCATCCCGATGCGCTGGCCGCCTCCCAAGGCCCCGACATGGTGATGGACTTGATCGCGACCATAGGCCCTGACCTGTCGTTTAAGGGCTTCGGCGCATCCACCAAACTCAAAGGCAAATTAAAGCTGGAGCAAACCGCGGGCAACCCTCTACAGGGCACGGGCGCAATTGACCTGGTCGATGGACGCTATCGCGGCTACGGACAAAAACTCGATGTGCGCACAGGGCGATTACTGTTTAACGACGTGTTAAGCTCACCCAATATCGAGTTGGAAGCCATTCGCACCATCGGCGAAACCGTGGCGGGTATCAAGGTGAGCGGCCCGGCTCAAAGCCCGGAAATCACACCGTTTTCAGAGCCTGCGATGTCCAACAGTGACACGCTGTATGCGATTGTCACCGGCAAACTACCCGATGACGACAGCGGCACCGACAAAAGCGCCGTGGTGGCACAGGCCATGCTCGCCGGCGGCCTGGCACTTGGCGGCGGCGGTATTGCCTCGGGCGCGGAAAAACTGGGTATTTCCAATTTCAGCATTGGCTCGGGAGACGACACCGACCTGTCCGTATCGGGTTATCTTCGCGAAGATGTGTTTATGGAGTACGGCGTCAACGCACTCGGTGATGGCAATGTATTTAAAGTGCGCTGGGATTTTGCCAAGCGCCTGTCTCTGGAAATGATTAACAGCTTGCACAGCTCCCTGGACTTACTGTATTCGCGCTCGTTTTAGCGTTATTTATTTGTCGGGGTTAATACCAAGCGTGCAGGCGCGCGGGGCTGACACCGCAAAAATAGGCCGCGCGCAAGGCCCACATCAGCAGCACTGTGCGCAGCACACCGCGCTGCTGCCAGCGCCGCGCTGAGGTTTTTACCTTATGGGGAAAAACACAGGGCTTTTCGACTTTGCGCAAGCGCTGACACAGCTCGACATCTTCCATCAACGGGATATCCGCAAACCCTTCAATACGCTCAAACAGGGCTTTTTGCAGCCAGAGTAATTGATCGCCCGTGGCGATGCCGCTGAGGCGCGAGCGCACATTCATAAAAAAGGCGATGATGCGAAACACAGGGCGTGACGAATCGAACACCACAGGGCAGAAACCCCACGCCGGTTGGTTCTGCAAAACATCGAAGAGGTCTTGCTCGCTAAAAAGCGGCGCGGTATCGGCGTGAAGAAACAGCAGGTACTGCGCTTCGCTGTATGCGGCTCCCGCGTTCATCTGCCGCGCCCTGCCCTTGCCGCTGTTGATGCAACACTCACCACTGCTTTGCAACAGCGCAGGCGTGCCGTCGACACTGCCGCCATCGACAAATACTCGTTGGCAATTAGGAAACCGCGTTCGCAATTGACCCAGTAACACCGGCAAAGTGTCGCACTCATTGAGCACGGGAATGATAAAACACAGCTTGTCGGTCATCGCACATTCACAGATTCACACAGAACTCACTTCCATCAAACCGCATCGCACACAGACCAGAAAAACCCGCCGCAGACACTTGATGCCAGCACCGCCTTACACTATGCTTTGCCGACTTAGGATGCAAGTCTCGCTCAACAACAGGTTTGTCCATCATGCCAACAACAGATTCCCTGATTATCTGTGAGGTCATGGCAGGTATCGAAGAAGGCGGATTGGAAAACCATTTCTGTGACCTGGCCAACGGCTTATCGCGCAAGCATACCGTGCATGTGATCGCCCACCCCCGCTATCGCTCGCTATTGGCTGATGGCGTCGTTTTTCACCCTCTCAATTTAGCGGCCAGCCGCTACAATCCGCTGATCCTGTGGCAGCTCCTGCGTACCATTCAAGCGATCAAACCCCAGGTGATTCACGCTCACGCCAGCAAAGCCGCGGCGATGATAGACCGTATCAAGCGTTTTCTAGCTCAGCCCAAGGTCGTGACCGTACACAGCGTCAAGCGCTCCACCGCGATGTATCGCGCCTTTGATCGCATCATTGCGGTAAGCGGCGGGGTCGCGCAATCACTGCAACCGCTGTCCGCCGAGGTTATCTACAACGGACGTGCGCTACAGCCCCTAACGCCGGTGAAAAAAGACCCGGCAAAGCCCGCCAGCGTGTTGATGATCGCCCGCTTAGTCGAGGTAAAACGGGTGGACATCGCCCTGCGCGCCCTCGCACAAACCGCCGACATTCACCTGCGCATCGCCGGTGACGGCGCGCTGCATGGAGCGCTGACACAACTCGCCAAAGATCTGGGTGTGAGCGAGCGTGTCGAGTTTCTCGGTTTTAGAAACGATATTCCCGACCTGATTCAAGCCTGTGATGCAGTATTGATTAGCTCCGACCGCGAGGGTTTTCCTCTGGCGATGGTTGAATCACTGTTACTGGCAAAACCGGTGGTATCGACCCGCGTTGCCGGTGCGGTGGAATTCCTGCCCCAAGCCTACCTCGCCCCCGTCGGCGATGAGCACGCCCTGGCACAGGCCTTAACGCGCTGCATACACCACGCAGATACCTGCTTCGCGGACTTCCAAAACGTCTGGCAAGCCGCCGCGCAACAACTGACCTTCGAGGCGCAACTACAGTCTACCGAAGCGGTGCTTGAACAGGCGGCGGGATTCTAAACAACAGCAGCCCCGTGTTGTTTGTTATGGTTTAATCAAACGAAAGGCATCGCGGCGTGGTTACTTTTTTAACCCTCCGCCCCTTACGCTACAAGTACATCCCTGTAAGCTCGTCTCGGCCATCCATGGCCTCGAACGCCCCTTCAGGCGCTTACCGCGCGACTGCTGTGTAGAGTGTGTTAGCTTCAGGAATGCGGGATTATGAGTTGTAACTGCGTTCTATAGTGTCACGATGCTGTGTGTGAGCGCCTCATTTTAGCTTGTTTCCTGCAGGTGCTTGTCGTGTTTTTCCTGCTGTGCATATTCGCTTTAACGTCTGGTTTTGCGCACGGCTGCTGCGTAGAATGTGTTAGCCCGAGGAGCGCACTTCACTGGAAAGATTCTGCAAAGCACTTGCGAAGCTGTGTAAGCGCGCTTTTTTCTTGGGTATGGCTTGTCAGCGTGCAGGGCAAGGTGTTAAGTTTCAACGACTTGGCGTGTCTTAGGCTAACAGCCTGTTGAAAAAGACCGAAATTTACCTATCGCTTGAGTTTTTATGAACCCAAACCGCTATTCACATTCTGCTGAATTTACCGATACAAAAATAGCAACAATTACATCAGCCACGTTCAAATCGACCATAGTACTTTCCTCGAGCCCTCTATGGCGTAATACGGGCACAATGTGCGCTGTTGGCCTCATCTACGCGAAGGCCTTCAGTCGCGTAATATTGTAAGCCGCCGCCGTCAACCGGAATATCCAGCTCACATTGGATTTGCCTCTGTGTCTGAGTTTGTGCATCAAGCCAAAAGTCTTCATCCAACCAAAGCACTCTTCTACCTGCTTCCGTTTACGCTGACTGACAAGATAACCTGTCGTTCCCGTGGTGCGCCCATCGACGGCACTTTTCGAATTCTTCGCTGCAACATGAGGCGTGACACCAAAGACCCTGCAACCCGAGACAAAATCTTCGGTGTCGTAACCTTTGTCTGCCCCAATCGTTTGGCCGGGGCGTATGCTCTGCCCAGCTAACATAGAAATGCCAGCGTCCCACTCCTGTTTTGTGCCTGAAGGGGTTACTTCCGTTTCAAGAATGAATCCATTTCGGTTTTCCGTCAGGATATGACCCATGTATGTCAGCTTGGCTTCTTTCCCCAAACCTTTGCGGAACAGCCGTGATTCCGGGTCCGTGGTGGACTCATGAGTTTTGTTGCTTCGCTTCTGACCGTGAAAATCAACCTCCCGATCTCCGCCACTAGCGGGCGGTTCATCCTTTGACCGATCCTTCGGCTTGAAGGATTTGAGTGAGGCACTTGCTTCCAGCAACGTACCGTCCACGGTGAAATGATCCCGAGACAGTAGCTTCTTCGCGTAGGCCTGCTTCTTGATCGCTTCAAACAGCAGCTCGTTGATCTGGGAGGCCATCAGACGATCCCGATTCTTGCTGAATGTGGAGTGGTTCCACATGCGAACATCCATACCGAGGCCAACAAACCAACGGAACATCAGGTCGTAGTCGATTCTCTCGCACAGTTGCCGCTCTGAACGAACAGTGAATAGTATTTGTAGCAAGGACGCGCGAATGAGCATCTCAGGTGGAATGGAAGGACGCCCACTGCTGGCATAGAGATCATCAAACCAGACTTCTACCTCTTGCAGCGCAGCATCGACAATCTGCCGGATCTTGCGGATTGGATGGTCTTTAGGAATTCGGCTTTCCAGGTCAACGTAGCTGAACATGGATGCTTGTGGATCAATCTCGCCGCGCATTGGTAGACCTCAGTCGAAGATTTACGCTATTGTACTTCATATAGGCTTTTTCAACAGGCTGCTAGACGTGGACAGTAGCTGTCCACGTCTAGGTTGACACACAGGGAAGGTATAAGCAATATGAAGCCGTTAAAGATTTTCTTGGTAACATCGGATCGCTTGGGAAAATGACACCAGAAGCTGAGGTGGTATTTCTTCAAGCTACAAAAGGCATGAGATTCACTTATTCTAAGCAAATAGCCGAGTACGTTGACAAAAAGGTTTGGGTTCTGGCGGTAAAACTCAATCAATACAATGAAGAGCTAAGAGACCCCGACAGAATTGAGCAGGGAGTTGCTAGACAGCGAGCAGCTATCATGATGGAGATTCTGCATGAGCTGTCAAATTCAGAAAAAGTATTCTCTAAGTATTTACAGCTTAGGCACTAAATAATTTAACAAGGCGGTGTTGTCGCCTTCGGCTGGGACTGCCATTCCGCTGGCGCTCCATGTCAGCCCCAAACCGCGGCGTTGGTTTCTCAGAGACACATGGAAGACTTAACTGGAATTTACTCAAAGAACCTTTTTTTCACTGCTTGTGTATTTGCAATGGGTCTTGTGATTCCCTATGCGAGAGGAAACTCTTTAGCAGGGGTGCTTTTAGTTTTATTAGCGATTGCCCTCTATTACTATATTGGTAAGTTGCTAATTGATGTCATCAACCAGCTAAGCAAAAACGAAACATCAATCAAAGAGCTTAAGTTTCTCCTTATTACATTGGCTGTACTGTGTGCCGGAGGTTACTTTTTTATTGGAGTAATCGATGCAAAAGAGCAAATGATATCCGGCCTGCGCGAGATTAAGACTGACGACAATTATGACTTATTTTCATTCGATGGCTTCTTTAGCTACTTCCAAGATCTCACTGCCACTTATCTAAACAGCCTTTATTACTCAATAGTTGTTATGGCAACCTTAGGAGATTCGAGAATCGCTGCGGAAGGCGGATTCACTAGAATTATCGTTGTCTTTGAAGTAGGTACAGCTCTCAGCCTGACGATATTTAAAATTGGTGAATACTACAGCGAGTATTCATCGGCAGAAGCCAAGAAAATAGAAGGCCGAATATTAAACGAAATAAAAAAAATAAATCCTAGCTACCCAGTTGTGTCTGAAGCTGGCTTTTGGGAGCGTATATTTATGAAACTAACAATTAAACTCAGCCGACGCCGGAACATGTCAACCTATTTTAGACACCTATTTCAAAGTTAATGTAGATTTCTCGACAACGCAGGGCAGTGTCGGAAAATTCACTCTGTCGGCAATAC
>PDWI01002921.1_pt1 | contig 42634 bp, 37 predicted proteins | sample 1430891 | NCBI WGS metagenome assembly PDWI01 (sample SAMN01162508, study PRJNA174530) | Oral metagenome, whole genome shotgun sequencing project. | biome: Marine environment; feature: Marine mammal; material: Swab sample of the gingival sulcus; isolation source: swab sample of gingival sulcus... | reverse complement strand
CTCAGCTACCACCCGCCCCTCGTACATGACCAAAATGCGACTCGACAAGCTCAAAATCTCCGATAGTTCTGCCGAAATTAACAACACCGCTCCGCCGGCGTCCCGGTAGCCGGTGATCTCGCGGTGGATCGCTTGGATCGCCCCAATGTCTATCCCTCGGGTTGGCTGCTCGGTGATGAGCACCCCGGCGCCGTAGTCGAGCTCTCGGGCCACGACAATCTTCTGCAGATTGCCGCCAGAAAGGGTCTTAACTGGGGTCTGCGGGCTCGCGATCTTGACCCGGAACCGATCGATCAGGCGGCGGGCATGCGCCACCATTGCCGAGCGGTCCAGCAGCCCGCGGCGCAGAATCGGGGCGCTGCGGTGATGGCCGAAACTCATGTTGACGGTGGCATCGCCTGCTGCCGCAGTGCCTACCGCATGCCGATCCTCTGGAATGTAGGCAAGCCCGGCGTTTCGCCGTTGCCGCACCCCAGCGTGGGTGACGTCGGCACCGGCCACCTCTATGCGGCCTGCGGAGATGTGGCGCAGCCCCATGATCGCCTGGGCCAGTTCGGTTTGGCCGTTGCCAGCCACGCCGGCGATCCCGACGATCTCGCCGGAACGGACCTGCAGGTCTACCTCCTCGACCACAGCGCGATGCGAATCGTCCAACACGCTCAGGCCAGTGACGGACAGCTTGACCTCGCCTGGCGGGTTGCTGGGCGGGTCCATGCTGAGATCAATGTCGCGGCCAGTCATGTGCCGCGTGATTTCCTCCGGGCTGGCATCGGCAGTGTCGAGCTTGGCGACCACCTTGCCGTCTCGCAGCACGGTCACCCGATCCGAGATCGCCATGACCTCCTTCATCTTGTGGGTGATGAAGATGATGGTCCGGCCGTCTGCCTTGAGCGCCCGCAATATCTCAAACAGCCGTTCGGTCTCTTGCGGAGTCAGCACCGCCGTCGGCTCGTCGAGGATGAGCACCTTGGCATCACGGTACAGCGCTTTGATGATTTCGACTCGCTGTAAGACCCCGATCGGCACCGAATCGACTCGGGCCGCCGGATCTACCGCCAAGCCGTAGCGCTCGGCTATCTCGGCCACCCTGCGCTGGGCTTCTTTCTGATCAATGAGCCCGCTGCGGGTGGGTTCTTGGCGGAACACCACGTTTTCCGCGACGCTCAGCGACGGAAACAACTGGAACGCCTGAAACACCATTCCGATACCAGCGGAGATGGCATCGAGCGGCGAGCCGAAGTGCTGGCGTTGGCCACGAATATAAATTTCGCCTTTATCCGGTTTCAGCAGACCGGCCAAGATCGACATCAGGATCGACTTGCCAGCCCCGTTCTCACCCATCAGGGCGTGAATCTCACCGGAGCGAACCTCGAAGTCGACGTTGTCGTCAGCAATCACACCGGGGAATCGTTTGGTGATGCCGCGCATCTCGACTTCGAGGTTCGCGTCGGTTGGTTGTGTCATGTCGTGAATCTAGAGCACTAGCCCATCAGCGGATCGGGGATCTCGATCTTGCCGTCGATGATGTCCTGCTTGACCTCAGTCAACTTGGTCACCACTTCGGGATGCTCCATGACGGTGCACTGCGAGTCGGCCGCACCCTCGGTCATGCTCACGATGTCCATGCCACCTTCGGCAAGGCCGTAGGAGGTGATGGGCTGGGCTTCACCCTTCAGGATTTTCCCAATCTCGGCAACCACGAGCACGTCCACGAACTTCAACGTGCCGTCGCCGATGAAGCCGGGGGCTTCGGGGCACTGGTTGACGTCAACGCCATAGGTGGTGAAGCCCTTCTCCTGGGCCGCCTCGAAGATGCCGCCGTTGGAGCCAGCACCAACCGCGAACACCTGGTCCGCGCCGGTGTTTGCGATCGCCAGCGCTTGTTCCTTGGCGCGGGCCGGGTCACCGAATGGGTTGTCGCCGCCGATGAACAACTGGTTGTCCACTGCGTCCGGATTCACCGACTTCGCGCCTAGCGCGAAGGAATCGCTGTAACGGTGCAGGAACGGGATGTCGACCGCAGTCACCGAGCCGATCTGGTTGCTCTTGGTGAGCATGCCCGCTTCCACCCCGATCAGGTACGAGGCTTCATACTCGCGGAACACCGCACAGTGCAGGTTCTCCGGAGCATCAGCAGGGCAAGTGTCGATCAGCAGGAACTGCTGGTCGGGGTTGGCCTCTGCGAACTCCTTACTCAGATCCTCGAAGTCATAGGTGATCAGCACGATTACGTCGGGCTTCTCCGCGACGGCGGCTTCCAGGTTGGCTCGATTGGCTTCTTCGTTGCTGCCTTCAAAGGTCTTGGCGGTGCCGTTGTACTCCTCGGCAGCCATCTCAATGCCCTTCTTGCCGGATGCCAGGAAGGCGTTCACCCCGATCGGATCATTGGTCAGATAAATAAACGTGTGATCTGTGCCGCCATTCGCGCCGTCGGTAGTGTTCCCGGCTCCCGTGCACGCCCCCAGCAACAATGCAGCAGCGGCGGTAGCCGCCAACGTAGCTCTCAATTTCATTTGTTCTCGCCCTTCCGCAGGCCGCTTTTCTTAGGTTGTGGGCACACGCCCCAGCGCCGAAGAAAAGTCCGCTCGGCTTCCCCGCAGGCAAACCATCGCGGGCATCATCGGATTGGAACTACCGTGTCCCACAGTTACCAAGGCTCACTCTAGTGGGTTCAGGTTGGCTTGCGGCGGCGATTTATTTCGATTGCTCTCCTGACCGGGAAAGTGGTCACCATCCGTCGGTCACTCGCGCCTAGCTTGCCGGATGGACGCTAAGCTGGCGCAATGCGTGTTATGGGAGTGGAATCGCCTCTTGGTACTCCCGTAGCGGATTTCGTGGTCGGCCACGGCGCCCATCCCACCCAGTCGTTGTTCGACTTCGGCTTTGCGCCAATTCAGCCGTTGCGCACCAGCGTGCGAGACAACGACATCGTCTTCACCTACCTGGTGCGGCCCATCGGGAAGGACGAACGCAGGCCGAGAAGTCGCCGAATCGTCCACCAAGACCCCAATAGCGACGAAGAGCCGCAGCGCCGCCAGCGGATCGGTGCGTATGCCTTGGTGCGTTCCCCTCGCGGCCTGCTCGGCACCATTAATTCTCGGCTGAGTGGCTCCGCCGGCTCCTGGTCATTGCCTGGTGGCGGCATTGACCCCGGCGAGACGCCGGCTGAAGCCACGCTACGAGAGGTTTACGAGGAGACGGGACAGCACATCTGCCTGTCCCGACTCCTCACCCTAGATTCCGAGCATTGGATCGGCAGATCCCTAACTGGGGAGTTGGAAGACTTCCATGCGCTCCGCATCTTCTACCTAGCCGACTGCGACCACCCCGACGAGCCCATCGTGCATGACGAGGGCGGCTCGACCGAGCGGGCCGGTTGGATTCCGGCGCAACGGTGGCCACAACTGCGCTGGACTGCCGGGTCGCGGCAGATCCTGGCCCAGTTCAGCCACCTGTTGGCAGCCGACGAAACTACTAATCCCTGAAGTAAGACAGGATCCGCAGGATCTCGATGTAGAGCCACACGAGCGTGACGGTGATGCCAAACGCGGCTCGCCAAGACTCATGGGCTGGCAGCTGCGCCGCAACACCCCGCTCGACGAAATCAAAATCGATTACCAGGTTGAACACCGCTAGCGCGACAGCGATTACCGAGACCAGGATGGACAACATGCCAGCGCCGCTGCCGATTTCGCGCACCCCGAGGTTGACGCCGAAGAAGGAGAGCACGAAGTTGACCAGCACGACGCCAAGCAGCGCCATGGTGCCGATCGACACGAACTTGCGGAACCGCGGCGTTACCCGAATGTTGAAGAACTTGTAGGCGGCCAGGGTGGCGGCAGCCGTAACAAAGGTGGCCAGCACGGCGGACACGACGATGCCCGGGTAGCTGAACTCAAAGAACTTGGAAATCGCGCCAATGAAGATGCCCTCAATGATCGCGTAGGCAGCGACGCCCGCAACCGGAACCTTCCGGCGGCTAGCAACAATGAACACGGTGATTAGCCCGGCGATGCCCGAGCCGATCATGGCTGGGCCGATCCACTGCAGGGGCATGATCATGAAAGTTGCGGCGGCCACCGCAAAGACAGCCAACAGCATCAGCGCAGTCTTAGTGATGACGTCGTCGAAAGTCATCACCGGTCCGACAGGCATCGGCTGGAAAGTCTGCATCGGCTGGTAGCCCTGCGGCGCACCCTGCCCGGGATGCTGCGGGCCGCCCGGGGCCTGCGGCGGCAAAAAGTCGGGCTGCTGCGTGTAGGGGCTGCCGTTGAACCCTGCGCTTTGTGACAGTACGGGATTGGCCATTTGTAACCTCAATTGTCGTTGTTCTGCCACACCATTCTACGCCAACAAGGTCAAAAAGCCCGAAAACCCCACTGCGGCGCTCAAGTGCCCCCGACGGGACTCGAACCCGTACTGAAGCGGGTTTAAGCCGCTTGCCTCTGCCAATTGGGCTACGAGGGCCTACCACCGCAGGTTAGCGCAACATCTCCAACGCGATGCCGTCCAGGATGTCGGTTTCACTCACCAACACGCTTCCGCCGGGAACGCGGCGACTGATTTCGTCCAAGATCAGTGACCCGCCGCCAATGACCTCGGCCCGCAGCGGCTGAATCAGTGGTTCTGCCGCGATCTCAGCCGCAGTTTTGCCCAGCCAGGAGCTGGATATCTGCTCAATGTGCTCGCGGGTCAGCCACGTTCCGTGAACGGCCTCGCGTGAGTATTCGGTCAGCCCCAGCACGGTTGCCGCCATGGATGTCACGGTGCCGGCCACGCCGATGCAGGTGCGCACCTCGGCGTAGTCGAACCCTGCCTGGTCGAGCAGCTGGCCGACGTATTGGCGCGCGGCTAGTTGCTCCGCCAATGTGGCGGGATCGGTATGCAGGAAGCGTTCGGTTATTCGCACCGACCCGATGTCTAGGCTGATGCGGTTGCTGATGCTGCCGTCGGCGGCGACCAGCACCAGCTCGGTGGAGCCGCCGCCAATGTCGATGACCATGGCGGGCAGCGGTGCCGTTATCCCGCTCAACACACCTGAGGCGGTCAGCAGGGCCTCCTCGTCGCCAGAGATGACATCGACGGCCACGCCTAGGCGTTGCCGGACCCCGGCGAAAAAGTCATCTCGATTCGTGGCATCTCGGGCCGCCGAGGTGGCCACGAAACGCAGTCGCTCTACCCCAAGCCGCCGGGTGATCTCGGCATATTCGTCACACACGGCAAACACCCGGCGCAGCGCATCGGGGTGCAGCCTGCCCGTAGCATCGACGCCTTGGCCGAGCCGCGCCAACCTGGTTTCGCGAACCAACTCTTCGCCGTCTGCGCGTAGCACTAGCAGCCGAACCGAGTTGGTGCCGCAGTCGATGGCGGCGATGGTGCTCATGTGGTCTCCAATTGGCAGGGGTGGCCGCACAGGTCACCCAGTCGTTCAACGATCTCGTCGCCTACCGGATTGACGCCGGGGCCAACCGCCAGGCTGTGTGCAACTAGTGCGTGCAGGCACTTGACGCGATCCGGCATGCCACCCGCCGAGAAACCGGCGGTTTCGGGGACGTCGCCCAACTCGGCCCGATCGGCCAGGTAGGCGTCGTGGGCGGCCCGATATTGCGCCGCAAACTCAGCATCGTCAGCCAAGCGGGCGTTGTATTCGACCATGACTCCGTCGGCTTCCAGCGCCGAGCAGCCCACGATGGCACGCGGGTTGGTCAAATAGTAGGTGGTGGGAAACGGGGTGCCGTCGTCCAGCCGGGGTGCGGTCTTGGTTACCCCGGGGTGCCCGCAGGCGCAGCGCCAAGCGATTGCAACCACACTACGGGGACGTCGCCCAAGTTGCTGGGCGATGATCGCGAGATCTTCGGTGGTCGGAATATCACTCATCGGTTTCGGCCGCCGTGGAATCGGTCTCCGTCGGCTTTTCGGCTGGCTCTTCGGCCGGCTCTTCGGCCGGCTCTTCGGTTTCGGCAGCAACATGCTCGGCGGGTTGATCAGCGATAGCCATTGATCCCCACATGCGTTCCCACCACAGCCCAGTCGGCTCGGCTTGACCAAACACTGTCGAATCGCCGCCGATGGGTTCACCATCGAGGCCGATCACCCGGTAGCCAGTCTCGCCCGGCATCACCCAGCCGAGCCGCTCCCTGGCTTGCGCCTCCACGTAGGCGGGATCATCCCAACGGGCCAACTCGTCGTTGATGCGCTCGATCTCGGCACGCTGGGTCTCGATCTGTGCCCGCACCTCAGCGATTTCTTGGGCTTGGCTGAAATAAACCCGCAACCCCTGCGTCAGCGTCACACCGAGGGCTGCCAATACGGCAAACAGCACGAACACTCCGCTCTGTTCGCCCACCGGGACGAGCAGCGGCCCGCGAGCGTGGTTTGCCACGCCCCGGACCGCTGCTCGGTGTCTTTCTAGCCATTCATCCAGTGTGACGGATAACTGGCTGGGATCAGCCCTGGAAACGCGGGAACGCGGAACGTCCGGCGTAGCTGGCCGCTTCGTCCAGGTCCTGCTCGATGCGCAGCAGCTGGTTGTACTTGGCCACCCGGTCGGTACGGGCCGGGGCACCGGACTTGATCTGGCCGCAGCCAAGGGCGACGACGAGATCAGCGATGGTGGTGTCTTCGGTCTCACCGGAGCGGTGGCTCATCATGGTGCTGAAGCCGTTGCGGTGAGCCAGCTCGACCGCGTCGATGGTTTCACTCAGCGAGCCAATCTGGTTCACCTTCACCAGCAGCGCGTTGGCAGCCTTGGTGTCGATACCACGCTGCAACCGTTCGACGTTGGTGACGAGCAGGTCGTCGCCGACGATCTGGATCTTGTCGCCCAGGCGAGCAGTCATCGCGCTCCAGCCGTCCCAATCGTCCTCGTTCAGCGGATCCTCGATCGAAACGAGCGGGTAGCTCGCGACCAGATCGGCGTAGTAGTCGACCATCTGGTCGGCAGACTTTTGCTCGCCCTCGAAGGCGTAGCTGCCATCGGAGTAGAACTCGCTGGCCGCGACGTCGAGCGCGAGCGCAACCTGCTTGCCCGGCTCGTAACCAGCCGCCTTGATGGCCTCTAGGATCAGGTCCAACGCGGCGCGGTTGCTTTCCAGGTTCGGCGCGAAGCCACCCTCGTCGCCGAGGCCGGTGGACAGACCGCGGTCGTGAAGCACCTTCTTTAGCGCGTGGTAAACCCCGGCACCCATTTCCAGCGCCTCGGCGAAGCTTTCGGCGCCAATCGGGGCGATCATGAATTCCTGAATGTCGACGTTGGAGTCGGCATGTGAACCGCCGTTGAGGATGTTCATCATCGGCACCGGCAGGACGTGGGCGTTGGGGCCACCAACGTACTTGTACAGCGGCAGTTCCGCCTCGTCAGCGGCTGCGTGGGCAACGGCCAGCGAAACTCCGAGGATGGCGTTGGCGCCGAGCTTGGCTTTGTTGGGGGTGCCGTCGAGCTCGATCATGGCCAGGTCGATGCCGCGCTGCTGATCGGCCTCGAAGCCAACCAGTTCGTCGGCGATCACGTCGGCGACGTTCGCGACTGCGGTCAGGACGCCCTTGCCGCCGTAGCGTGACTTGTCACCGTCGCGAAGTTCGACGGCCTCGAAGGCGCCGGTCGAAGCGCCGGAGGGAACAATAGCGCGCCCGGCCGCGCCAGAATCTAGCTGAACCTCCACCTCGACGGTGGGGTTGCCACGCGAATCAAGAACCTCGCGGGCGTCGATGAAGTCGATGGATGCCATGTTGTCCCTTTCCAAGAACGTGTCGTGCACCCTCCAGCCTATCCAACGAAGCAGGCGGCTGTAACGGCACCCGCGAGTATTGGCCGCAGTTCAGTCTGTGGCTGCTTCTGCTTGCCGAATCCGAGCCGAAAGCCGCCGCACCGCGTCTCTGGTGGCGGCGTCGGGGTCGAGCCCACTCGCCTGCGCCCTGGCCACCAGCGCAATGATCTGATCGCCTACCTCGGCCTCGGTCACGTTGTCGTCGGGCAGGGCTACTTCGACGCCATGCGCCCGGGCCCGCGAAATCACTTTGTGGGCGCGGGCCAGCGAACTCATGGACTCGGCGATGCCCTCCAGCGAGGAGGTGCGCCCTTTTTCTGCTCGTTTCCGCGCTTCCCACAGCAGGTGCACGTCAGCAGGTGTTTCTGCCGCGGCGAACACATGCGGGTGACGGCGAACAAGCTTGTCGGAGATCCCGCGCGCCACATCGTCGAGATCGAAGCGATCGTCCTCGCTGGCTATCTGGCTGTGGAAGTAGATCTGCAACAGTAAATCGCCCAGCTCCTCGACCAGTTCAGCGTCGGAGCCAGCCTCAACCGCGTCCACTACCTCGCAGGTCTCCTCGATCAGGTAGCTAAGCAGGCTGCGATGGGTTTGCTTGGCGTCCCACGGGCATTCGACGCGCAGCCGCGCCATGATTTCCCGCAGTCTGGCCAGTTCGTCAGCCACGACAATCAGGGCGTCGTAGACAGCGACCCAGTTCCGGCTACGCCGACGGTCGTGTCCCAGGTGCCATAGCGAGGGTTGACCTGCACCTTGGCGCCCTCGATGCCCGCCTGCAGAATATCCGGCGGCACCAGCTGCACCGCGATCATCTGGGCACCGATGGCCTTGACGTAGACCGCACAGTCCTCGTCTTGCCAGGCCACGGCCGCGTCGGGCGAGGATCCCAGGATTTCTTTGATGGCTTCGTCGGAAATGGCGTCGGTGCTGCCGGTGTGCTCCTCGACGATCTTGGTGAAAATGTCCAACACCACCAGGTTGTTGATGACCTTGGCGGCGGGAAGCTCGATCTTTGCTGCCTGTTCGCAGCCCGCAATGACTCGTTCCACCTGATCGGCGGTGATGACGGTATCGCCGACGGTGGCGGCGATCTTCGGCGACGGCGTACAAGCCGCAAGTGCTGCGATGGTCGCGACTGCCAATGCAAGGCGAGCAAACTTCATGACGGTGAGTTTCCTTCCAAAGAATCGAGGCCAGTTTACCCAGACTAGGCCGGATTAGCCGACTCAACTAAGTCGACATCTCGCGGCAATAGCAACGTAACGCCGAAGCCAACCGCGAGCAGCAGTGATGCGCCAGCGATGGCGGTCTGCGCGCCCGCACTGAAGGCTGCCACCGGCGCGGTCATCACTTCGTCGCCCACGAAGCTGCCGAGCACGCCACCGCTGAACGCCACGCCTAGCGCTGAGCCCAGTTGCCGCAGCGTGCTTTGCGTACCCGACGCCGATCCCATCAGCTCCGACGGCACCTGCGCCAGCACCGTCGAGGTGAGCTGGGCCGAGGCCAGCCCCAGGCCGACGCCGTAGATCACCAGCGCCGCAGCCAGCGGCAGTGGCCCTAAACCCAACAAGACGAACGCGAGCGCTACCCCGACGACCTCCAAGGCCAGGCCCAGCCGGATTAGCCGCACGGTGCCCAGCCAGTCGGCAAGCATCCGGGCACTGAGGCCAGCCACCAGCGCCCCTACCGCCAGCGCAGATAGCACGAGCCCAGCCTGTATCGGCGACAAGCCGCCTACCCGAATGAGGAACAGCGGCAGCACGAAGATCAAGCCGAACTCGCCGGCGAAGATCAGCACCCCGGCCAGGTTGCCCCAGCGAAACGACGGCAGCCGGAATAGTTCGAGGTGCAGCAGGACGCTTAGCCCGCGGCGGGCGCGACGCAGCTCCCACCAGCCGAAACCGCTCAGCAGTAACAGCCCGCCCGCGATGAATACCGGCACTGCCGAGACGGGAGCTGCCCATTGCCAGCCGCCGATCACCAGCGGTGCCTTGGGCTGCCACCAGCCCAGGCTGGTGGCCTCGATCAGGCCGAAGACGACGGCGCCAGCACCGATCCCGCCGAGCAGCAGGCCAACAACGTCGAATCCTGGCTTGGCGCCGCCGCCGGTCTGTGGTACCCACAGCAGCGCGAGGATGACCAACCCGACCACCAACGGCACGTTGATCCAGAAAATCAGCGGCCAGCTGTAGGCCCCGGTAATCCAGCCGCCCAGCAGCGGACCGATGGCGGCCATGCCCGACATCACCGAACCCCAGATACCGAAGGCCACGGCCCGCTCCCTGCCCCGAAACATGGCGCTGGTGGTGGAAAGTGACGAGGGCAGCACCAGCGAGCCGCCTACGCCCTGCACGGCCCGGGCGGCAATCAGCAGCCCAGCGTCCGTGGCCAGCCCGGCCAGCGCAGAGCCAAGCCCCAGGATCAGCAGGCCTGCCAGAAAGACGGTGCGGCGGCCGACCCGGTCCCCCAGCCAGCCTGCTACTAGCAGCAGGGCAGCGAAGACCACGGAATACAGCGAGTTGATCCATTGGCCTTCGGTGAGGCTGAGGTTCAGGTCGGCCAGGATGGCGGGCAGCGATACCCCGACGATGGTGCCGTCGAGGATCACCAGCCCCAGCCCAAAGGCTAGGACGCCAAGCGCCCGCCAGCGATTATTCACTGTTGTGCCTGGTTGGCCCCTGCGTTGAGGCGCTGCCGCAAAGCCAGCAAGAACAGCACGAAGCCGACGGTCAAGACTAGATGCCCGATCCCGGCGATGCCCGCGATCATCGCGCTACCGGCAAGCGGCGAGCCAGTCACCTGCAACATGCCGTGCCAGCCAAACATGACCGTGGTCAGGGCAGCCCCGATGGTCCAGGTCCAAATGAAGGGCTTGAACAGCCGCGACTGCGCCAGCTGGAAGCTGCGTTCCACCGTCAGCACCACCAGCGAGAAAATGAAGCCGAACACCAGCGCGTGGACGTGAATGCCCGACAGCTGGGTTTCTCCCTCGAAGCCGTAGTACTTGGTTACCTCGCGGTAGAACACACCGCCAACCAAGCCAACGACGACCCAGACTATGGCCAACCGATACAAGATCTTTTCCATGTCACTCCTTTGCGACTACCTGTCTCTAAGACTAGATAGAAAGAGAGCTCAGGTCAAGATAGCGACATAGTGTCGCTAAATTAATTGGGGTGTTTTACCGATTGCTTCATCGAACTTGCCGGGCCAGACTCAAGCAACCGGACAAGCAACTCGCCTGCCTCAACTCAAGGGTTCAACCGTTGGCAATTTGAGCGACCCGCTGATGGGATACCCCCAACACTATCCCCGCATCACGCATAGACCAACCGCTGTCTAGCAACGCTAGCGCAGCTTCCCTCGTTGACGCCGCCAGGTCCCGTTGCACCCGCTCGCTTTCATCTCGCAACAGCTCAACCCTCGCAGCCGCCTCCTCATAGGCTTGCGGCAAGACGGGCCGCACCTCAATTTCGACTTCGCTTTCCGGCAGCCCAGCTAAATAGGCCACCGCTTCGCGCATTTCCTCGGCCGCTTTATCAAGCCTGCGCACCTGGCTAACCGCCCCCAACTCACTCTCCAGCACCCAAACCCCGTTGCCACGTTCGGCTGTTACTGGGAACACCTGACTCATCGCCACCACCCTTTTCCTAGCTCACTGGCAAACTGGTCGAAAAATTTTCGTGCGGTCACATCATCAACTTCGGCATGTCGGCCCAGCGTTCTGGTCGTATTGCCAACCTTGACAGCGGTATGCCTTTTCAACTCAACCACCTCATAATTCAGCCCGCGAACCCTAGCCGCCATTGCCAGTTTTTTTAGCACCGCCCTGCGCTTCACACCACCAGTCTAGTATAGCTAGACAGCTTAGTCTAGCTATACTAGACAGTTCCGCAGGGCTGGTAGCCCTATCGCTTGGCCGCTACTCAGCAAACAGGGCCCGCAGCGCCGAGGCCACGAAGCCGAGCACGTCATCCTCGGGCTTGGGCAGCAGCAACAGCGGCGGCGATTTCTTCAGCACGGCTCCCGGATAAAGCCGCTGCAGCCGCAGCTGCCGCGACTGCGGCAGCTCGACCGGGGCGAAGCGCAGGTTCTTGCCCTGCACCACCACCTCGGTCAGCCCGTATTCGCGACAGGCGTTGCGTAGCTGGGCTACCCGCAACAGGTTTTCGACCTCTTCGGGCGGCTCGCCGTAACGATCCACCAGCTCGGCCCGCAGGCTCGCCAGGTCTTCCTCGCTGCGAATCAACGCGATCTGCTTGTACATCTCCAGCCGCAGCCGCTCGGAGGTCACGTACTGCTGGGGCAGGTGTGCCGTCACCGGCAGCTCTAGCCGGATCGGTGTCTCCGGGGCAGTATCCTCGCCGCGATAGTTAGCCACGGCCTCGCCAACCAGCCGCAGATACATGTCGAAGCCCACGTCGGCGATGTGCCCGGACTGCTCCTCGCCCAACAAATTGCCAGCCCCGCGCAACTCCAAATCGCGCATGGCGATGGCCATGCCCGCACCCAGATTGGCGTGCGTGGCCATCGTCGCCAGCCGCTCGTGCGACGCCTCGGTCATGGGCTTATCCGGCGGATAGAAGAAGTAGGCGTAGCCGCGCTCCATCGAACGCCCGACCCGGCCCCGCAGCTGGTGTAGCTGCGACAGGCCCAACACGTCGGATCGGTCGACGATGAGGGTGTTCGCAGTGGAGATGTCTAGCCCGGCCTCCACGATGGTGGTGGAGACGAGCACATCGGCCCGCCGCTCCCAGAAGTCGCGCATGACTTCTTCCAACCGCGCCTCGCTCATTTGCCCGTGCGCGGTCACGATCCGCGCTTCTGGCACCAGTTCCCGCAGGCTGGCGGCGGTCTTTTCAATGCTGTGTACCCGATTGTGGACGAAGAACACCTGGCCCTCCCGGGCCAGCTCCCGGCGAATCGCGGCCCGCACCTGCGACGGGTCGTAAGGCCCCACAAAAGTCAGCACCGGGTGGCGCTCCTCCGGCGCGGTCGCAATCACGCTCATCTCACGGATCCCGGTCACCGCAGTCTCCAAGGTGCGCGGAATCGGCGTGGCGCTCATCGCCAACACGTCGACGTTCACCCGCAGTTGCTTGAGCCGTTCCTTATGCTCGACGCCGAAGCGTTGCTCCTCGTCAATGACGACCAGGCCAAGATCCTTGAACTGGATCGACTCGCTTAGCAACCGGTGCGTGCCGATGATGATGTCGATCTTGCCGCGGGCCAACTCGTCAATGATCTGGTTGGCCTGCGCCGTCGTCTGGAACCTCGACAGTTGCGCCACCCGCACCGGGAACCCGGCGTAGCGAGAGGCGAAGGTCTGGTAGTGCTGCGTCACCAGCAAGGTGGTCGGCACGAGCACCGCGACCTGCTTGCCATCCTGCACCGCCTTGAACGCCGCCCGGACGGCGATCTCGGTCTTGCCGTAGCCCACGTCGCCACAGATCAGCCGATCCATCGGCGTGACCTTCTCCATGTCGGCCTTGACGTCGGCGATGGCCGCCAGCTGATCGGCGGTTTCGACGTAGCTGAACGCGTCTTCCATTTCGCGTTGCCAGGTGCTGTCTGGGCCGAACTGGTGGCCCTTGGTGGCCTGCCGGGCGGCATAGAGCTTGATCAGCTCGGCCGAGATTTCCCGGACCGCCTTGCGAGCCCTGGCCTTGCGTCTGGCCCAGTCGGCGCCGCCCATTTTGTCCAGCACCGGCGACTCGGCGCCGACGTAGCGAGATAACTGATCCAGCTGATCCATGGGAACGAATAGCCGGTCGCGCGGCTGCCCCCGCTTGCTGGGCGCGTATTCGATAACCAGATATTCCCTAGCCGCCCCCTGTACTTCGCGCTGCATCAACTCAACGAACCGACCGACACCGTGCGCCTCGTGCACAATCGGGTCGCCAGCCTGCAGTTCCAGTGGCTCAATCTGGTTACGGCGGCGGCTCGGCAGCTTGCCGCGGCCCCGCTCCCGCGGGGACTGTTCGGCCAGTTCGGCGGTGGTCAACAGCTCGACACCAGCCGCTTCGGCCAACCACCCGGGCCGCAGCGTGGTCACCGCGACCTGGGCAACGCCAGGCTTCGGCTCAGCCGTCAGGTCGCTCAGCTCCGCCGCGATCCCACCGTCAGCTAACAGCTCCACTAATCGCTGCGCTAGGCCCCTGCCCTCGGCGGCCAGCACCACCCGGTTGCCCGCTGCCAGTGATGCCTGCACGTGAGCCAGCGCGGCTGTTGGGTCGCCGCTCAGTTTCGGCGGGGCGGCGACAGCGAGCCGCTGCACGGCGTCGGGCTCCTCCTCGGCCAGTTCGTCGGCAGCGAAGGGCGACATCGTCCACCAGCGATGCCCCAACTCCAGCGCATGGGCTCGAACGTCGGCGTATTCCCAGTACGACGAGGCTCCAAGGTCGATCGGCGACCGGCCGCCCCCGGCCGCGGCCGCCCAACTGGCATGCAGGAACTCCTCGCTGGTTTGTACTAGCTCGTGCGAGCGGGCCCGCACCAGCTCCGGCGAGGCCACTAGCACGATCGAGTTGGCAGGCAGCACGTCCACCAGCAGCTCCAGCCCGGCCACCAGCACCGGGATCAGCGCCTCCATGCCGTCTACGGCGTGGCCCTGGGCGATTCGCTCCAGCATCTCGGCCAGCTCGGGATGCTCGCGCTGCAGCGTGCGGGCCCGGGCGCGCACCGCGTCGGTCAGCAGCAGCTCCCGGCACGGGGCGGCCACCACCTCAGCCAGCTGGTCGCCAAGGGAACGTTGATCGGCCACACTGAAGGAGCGGATCTCGTCGATTTCGTCGCCGAAGAAGTCGATCCTGACAGGGTGCTCGGCCGTGGGCGGGAACACGTCGATGATGCCGCCGCGCACAGCGAACTCGCCGCGCCGCTCCACTAGGTCGACGCGATGGTAGGCGGCCGCCACCAGCGACTCCAGCACCTCGGTGAACTCATACGACTCCCCGGTCCGAAGCTTCACCGGCTGCATCTGCGCCAAGCCCTTGACCTGGGGTTGCAGCAGCGAACGTACCGGCGCCACCACGACGCTGGGCGCGGGCGCAGCATCCTGTCCGGCCAGCCGCCGCAGCACCGTCAGCCGTCGGCCTACCGTGTCGGGGCGCGGCGAGAGCCGCTCGTGCGGCAGGGTTTCCCAGGCGGGATAGTAGGCGACCGCCTGCTCGCCTAGCGCCCCGGCCACCGCGGCGGTTAGCCGTTCGGCCTCCCGATAGGTGGAGGTGACGAGCAGGATCGAACGCCCGGATCCGGCCGCCAACAGCGCGGCTAGCGTCGGGAAGAACTGGGTTGGGCACGAGACATCCTGCGCTGCTCCGGCAGGACGCCGGGCAGCAGCGAGGAGTTCACGGATGGCGTCGTCGGCCTCTAGCGAGGCCAACAGGCCGGGCAGTTTCGCACCGCCACCATAGGTCTCAGTCAACTCTGGCTACTAACTGTTGAACCGATTCTGGGCGCTGGCCAAATCGTTGGCAGCGAAATATTCGACCGCATCAGCCGCGACGGCGGCCGCGAGCAACAGCTCATCGAACCCCTTGGGGCTGACCTTGGCCAGCACATAGTCCGAGGCTGGCTGACGGCCGGGCGGCCGACCGATGCCGATCCGTACCCGCGTGAACTCGCCGGTGCCCAGGTGTTGCCGGATCGACTTCAGGCCGTTGTGGCCGTTGTCGCCGCCACCGAACTTGATCCGCAGCTGGCCCGGCTCTAGATCCAATTCGTCGTGCACGACTACTAGCTGCAGCGGCTCGATCTTGTAGAACGCCGCGAGCGCGCCGACGCACTGCCCGGAGGCGTTCATGAATGTGCTGGGCTTGGCCAGGACTAGCCGCACCGGGTCCTTGCCTGGTGTCGGCGGCAGGTGTGCCGTCGCCACCGAACCGTGGAATCTGACGGCAGGCGAAAAACTGGCCCCCAGGCGATCCGCCAGATCGTCGAGGGCCAGGAAGCCGACGTTATGCCGCGTCGGCGCATAGGCCGGGCCCGGATTCCCGAGCCCGACCACTAGCAACGTCGTCATTACTCGGCGTCGTCAACTTCCTCTTCGGTTTCCTCGTCGGCCGCTTCCTCATCCTCGGCGGGCTCTTCTTCCTCGACCTCCAGCTGGACGGTCGGCGGCGGCACGATGTTGACCACCAGGGTCTCCGGGTCGACCGAGGTGCTGACACCTTCGGGCAGCTTCAGGTCGCCGACCAGGATCGAGTCGCCGATCTCCATGCCTTCGAGCGAAACTTCGATCTCGGAGGGGATGTTGATGACCGGGGCTTCGACGGCCAGGACGTTGATGTCGGTGTTGACCATCGCATCGCGCGGCGCCTCGCCCACGAACGACAGGGCAACCTCGACGGTAACCTTCTGGCCTTCGCGTACGAGCAGCAGGTCTACGTGGTCCAAGCTGTTGCTCAACGGATCGCGCTGCACCTGCTTGGCGATGGCCATGATCGGCTTCTTCTCGCCTTCGATATCGATCTCAAGTAGCGCGTTCGCGTTGCGCAGCACCAGCGTGGTTTCCCGGCTGGGTAGCACTACGTGGATGGGATCGATGCCGTGGCCGTAAACCACTGCTGGGATAAGGCCGCTGCGGCGGGTGCGGCGAGCAGCTCCCTTGCCAAATTCGGTGCGCTTCGTCGCCTTAAGCTGAGCGTCAGCCATGTCTCACTCCTTCTTACTTCATAGCAATGCCGAGCGAGATAGCTTGTCGATAACGGATCGGATGATCCCTCGCCAGGCGCGCGGAAAATGTTACCGGAAACTACCCCCGGTTCGCGACTTCCCCTTGGCCTGACCTGGCCAGTTATGCCTCGCCGTTGAACAGCGAGGTGACCGAACCGTCCCGGAAAACCTCGCTGATAGCCTTCGCGAGCAACGGGGCGATGGACAGCACTGTCAGGTTCTTGATCGGTTCTTCGGTCTGGATCGGCAGCGTGTTGGTGACGATGATCTCTTCCATGCCGGAATCGTTGAGCCGTTGGGCGGCTGGCCCGGAGAACACGGCGTGCGTAGCGGCCGCGACCACCCGACTGGCTCCCCGCTCCAGCAGCGCCTCGGCAGCCTGGGCGATGGTGCCAGCGGTGTCGATCATGTCGTCAACCAGCACACAGACCTTGCCCTCGACGTCGCCGACGACCTCCCGCACCGAAACGGTGTTCGCTTTGGAATGGTCCCGGCGCTTGTGGACGATTGCCAGGCCGCAGTTGAGGGTGTCGGTCCACTTGTCCGCGAGCCGAACCCGGCCGGAATCAGGCGAGACGATGGTCAACTCTTCGTCGGCGTACTTCTGGCCAACATAGTCCGCGAGCACCGGCAGTCCCCACAGATGGTCAACCGGGCCGTCGAAGAAGCCCTGAATCTGACCAGCGTGAAGGTCCACCGACATCATGCGGTGGGCGCCAGCGGCCTTGAACAGGTCGGCCATCAGCCTGGCCGAGATTGGTTCGCGCCCCAGATGTTTCTTGTCTTGGCGCGCATAGGGGTAGAAGGGCGCGACCACGGTGATCCGCTTGGCGGAGGCTCGTTTCAGCGCATCCACCATGATCAGCTGCTCCATGATCCATTCGTTGACCGGCGCCGGGTACGACTGGATGACGAAGACGTCGCTGCCGCGCACCGAATCCTGGAACCGAACATAGATCTCAGAGTTGGCGTAGCTGATGATGTTGGCCGGGGTGAGCTTGGTGTCCATTAGGTCGGCCACTTCCTGAGCCAACTCAGGGTAGGCGCGACCCGTACACAAAATCAGGTGCTTGTTGGTGATTTCCTTCGAGCTGGTCACTGGTTGCCTAAGCCTTCCTAGTTTTCGCTGTCCGAATCTACTGCTCGGCTAGCTGCTGAGCCAGGACGGCGCGAGTGCACCCAACCCTCGGAATTGTGTTGCCGCCCCCTGGCCACGGCTAGCGCGGCTGGGGGAACATCTTCGGTAATGGCGGAGCCAGCCGCCACGAAAGCGCCGACACCGACGTCGACCGGGGCGACCAGCACGCTGTTTGATCCCACAAACGCGTTGTCCCCGATGTGACAGGTCGATTTATTGGCGCCGTCGTAGTTGGCGAAAATAGTGCCCGCGCCGATGTTTGCGGCCGAGCCCACGACGGCGTCGCCGCAGTAACAAAGGTGCGGCACCTTTGCGCCAGCGCCGATGACGGCGTTCTTGGTCTCCACGAACGCCCCAATCTTGCCGTCGGCACCTAGCTGGGTGCCGGGGCGCAGGTAGCTAAACGGCCCGACCTGGGCGTCTTCGCCGACGATGGCGAACGACCCGTGCGACCGGATGACCTGGGCTCGCGCCCCCACCTCGACATCCATCAAAGTGGTGTCAGGACCGATGACGGCACCTTGGCCGACCGTGGTGGCACCCTGCAGGATGGTGCCGGGCAGCAGGGTCACGTCGCGGGCCAGGTCGACATCAACATCTACCCAGGTCGAGCTCGGATCGACGACGGTTACCCCGGCCAGCATCCAGGCGTCGAGGATGCGGCGGTTCATCTCGGCCGCCATCCTCGCCAGCTGGATCCGGTCGTTTACCCCTTCGGTCTGCCACACGTCGTCGGTGCGCAGCGCCCCAACCCGGTCGCCGCGCTCGTGGGCGAAATGCACCACGTCAGTCAGGTATTGTTCGGCCTGCGCATTATCGGTTCCCAGTTGGGCCAGGCCAGCCTGCAGGGTCTCGGCGTCGAAAACGTAGATGCCCGAGTTGATCTCTTTGATTCCGAGTTGTTCGCTCGTCGCGTCACGGTGCTCGACGATGCCCACGACGCGGTCTTCCAAACGCAGGATCCGGCCATAGCCGCTGGGATCGTCGATCTCGGCTGTCAGTACCGTCACCTGTTGGTGGTGTGCCCGGTGCACCGCAACCAACTGCCGTAGGGTGTCACCGGTGAGCATTGGCACGTCACCATAGGTTACGACCACCTCGCCCACCAGATCAGTTAGCCCAGCCAACCCACAGGCCACTGCATGCCCGGTACCCAACTGCTCTTCTTGCACCGCAGTGGTGATCGAGGCCGATAACTCTTCGAGGTGGGATTCGACTTGCTCACGCTGATGCCCCACAACCACAACCAAATGGTCAGGATCAAGTGCGGCCGCGGCGGAGATGGCGTAGCTCAGCATCGACTTGCCCGCGACCTCATGCAGCAGCTTGGAGCGATCAGACTTCATTCTGGTGCCGCCACCAGCGGCCAGCACTACTACGGCGGTGACGGGGTCGAGGTCGTGATGAGGGACTTGCATGCTTGGGCTCCTCCTTATCGCGGTGCGATCCCGAAGCCTAATGCGCCGAGGCATCCAGGCTACGAATAACGGCTCCGCTGCCAATGGTAGTGGGTTAGCCGGGGTTTGACCGACTAGCCACCGGTTGGCGCGCCAGGTGGATCAGTTGGCGTTGTGTCACCGCCTGCCGGGTGCCCCGGTGACGGCGCTGGGCCAGCGGGACGCTGGGTTCGCAACCATTGTTCCTCGGCCCACAGCACCCGCATGGCTTGCGCCGGTGGCTCCTGGCCCAGTCGCCGCGCATCTTCGACCTGCATCCGCGCCGAGGCCAAGGTGAGCCTCGTTTGAGCTTCTCGCCAACGATGGCTGGTGTCCATCTTGGCAGCGGTAATGGCGAGCTGCTCGACATCCTCGTGCAGCTGGTAAACGCCGGCTTGATCCACAAGATCCAGGCTGGTCTTCACTGGGCCGCCAACCGTGTCGGGCGAGATGCTCGCTACTCGGGCCAATTGACGTAGCGGGCCGGTGGTGACGGTGACGCCTTGAATCCGCTCCCCTGGGATCAGCGCTAGGCGACGCTGCAGCCAACCGCTACGCAGATAGATCAGCCCGTTTTCGATGAAATAGCCGGTGCGGTGGTGCGAGAACGGCTTGAGCCACCAGGCTCGCTTTGGCGCGGTGATGAACGGGGCCCGACGGCCACCTTTCATCCCCTCGGCGAGAATGCTGAGGGCATTGGGGGACATATGCATTGGCAGGGCCAAGGACAGTACCCGCTGCAGCTCGGCGTAGTTGCCGACCGGCAGCAGCACCTGTCGCTGGACGTTGTTCTGCCTGTCATTCTTGTTCTCGTTGACCTGGACTTGCAGGTCTGCTCGGTTCATCGTCACCGAATACCAGCCGAAGGGGCGCCAGTAGAACGGCTGGTTAATCTGCAACGAGTGGATCCGGCCGGGCGCAACGGTGTCGTTGGTTTGGGTTAGCAGCCCTCTGCCGACCCGCAGCCCGTCGGGGGTGCCCGCAATGCTGTATTGCAGTGACGACGCCAGCGAGCTGAGGGAGCCGATGAGGCCAGCAAACAAGCCCGGGCCTAGCAGTGACACCGTTACGCCCCAAAACGCCACGGAAAAGACGCCCAGGATCCCTTCGCCGCCTCCCCTAACTATCAGGAATGTGATGAAGCCGAGCACCGCTACCACCACAATGATCACGAGAATCGCCACCAACAGTGGCAGCAACGCAGCGCCGATGATGCGCGCTGGGGCTACCCGCACGACGGCCCGTTCGTTGACTTCACCGGCTGCTAATTCTGGCGAGGTGAAGTCAACGATCGCCGATTCGATGTAGTCTGACAGGCTGCGGCGCGGCTGTGGCGCCACGGCTGCTGCGCCGGGCATGGCAGCAGCCTGCGGGGCGCCAGGCGGTATGGCAGCAGCCGGTGGGGCGCCCGCCGGGCTTGGCGGTGCGATTGGCCCACTGGCAGCCTGCCGCTGTGCCTGCCGAACGCCGGAAGCACGGCGTAGGATCTCCGCCCGCAGCGCGTCGGCATCTTCTTTCTTCAGGTACCTGACTTTGATGTCGCTGTCCTGCCCGGCACCGCTGGTTTCCAGGATGGTCAGCCCAAACACTCGCGCACCAATCGGACGGTTCAGGTTCACCGATTGCAGCCGGTCTAGGCGCACCTGGCGGTGCTGCTTGCTGATTACCCCAGATCGCATCTCGAACAGTTCGTCAGTGAGCCGAAATCGCGTCACGTAGTAGTTCACTACCTCGCTCGCGATCGCCAGGAGGAAACCAGCCACGATAAGGAGTGGGATAAACGTCGGCCAGCCGCCATCGTCCAACAACAGGGCCAAACCCAGTGGTACGAGCGCGACCACGAGGAGCGCAAGCAGCGAAATGATGGCGACCCATGGTGTTAGCGGATGCAGCCGCTGCCACTGTGCCTCGGGGGGCGGCGCTGCCATTGGCGGCATGGGCGGCTGCGGTGGCATTGGTCCTGGCGGTGGCCCCGGCCGCATGGCAGGCTGCGGCGGCATTGGTCCTCGGGGCGGTTCCGACGGCATGGGCGGCTGCGGCGGCATTGGCGGCGGCTCCGGGATTGATCCTTGGGGCGCTCCCGGCGGCGTAGGCACCTGCGGCGGGATTGGTCGTTGAGTCACAGCCCGGCCCGCCGAGACTCGGCGACCCGAATTAGGTGGTCGCGTAGCTGCTGGGCCTCGGCATGCGGCAGCCCGGGGATGCTGATGTCGGTGGTGGGCGAGGCCGTCATGGTCTTGACTTCGGCCAGCCCTAGCAGCTGACTAAGCGGCCCTCGGGTGACATCGACCATCTGCAGTCGGCCATAGGGAATGGCAACGAGCCGCCGCCACAACACGCCGCGCTTGAACAGCAGGTCGTCCTCGCGCAGGGCGTAGCCAATGGCCCGCACTCTGGCCGGAACCAGGACTAGCTGCACGGCAATCAAGACGGTCATAACCCCTGGGATGAGCCACCAGGAGGTGGCCCTGCCCATCAAGTTCACATCAACGAACCGCCACAATACGAAAGTGATGGCGGCAAATAGCAACGTGTTGAGCACGACGGACACTATCCGCAGTATCAGATAGGAAGGCGCAACTCGCCGCCACTGGATGTCTGGAATTTGCTCGTTCACTCGTTGCTTCCCTTCAAAGCGATGACGCCCTGTCAGGATACCTGCCGCCTTCGGAAAGGGGCCAACTTGGCTCCCCGGGTAGGAGTCGAACCTACTTCGCTAATCCTGATTCAAAGTCAGGCGGGCCCTGCCGAAAGACCAACCGAGGAATGCCCCCTCACGAGGGGCCGAAACCATTTTACTTGGTTCGGCCGGTAAACGCAGCTTCGCGGCTGTGGGCAACGGCAATCGGCCGCACCCTAGACTCATCCTGTAGCCAGGAGGATGGCATGAAGACTAGGTGTTTTGGAACCGGGGAGCCGCTGTATGAGCGCTACCACGATGAGGAATGGGGGCACCCGCTACCCGACAGCCCGGATGAGCGGGAGCTGTTCGAGCGGCTCAGTTTGGAGGGCTTCCAGGCCGGGCTGAGCTGGTTGACCGTACTGCGGAAACGAGCGGCGCTGCGGGCCGCCTTCGCCGACTTCGTGCCGCAGCAGGTGGCAGCGTTTACCGATGATGACGTTGCCCGGCTCATGGCCGACCCGGGGATTATCCGCAATCGGGCCAAGATCAAGGCGGCGATTAACAATGCTGCGACGCTGATTGAGCTGCATGAATCCGGCCAGCGGCTGAGCGACATCGTCGCCGCCTACGCGCCGCCGCGTAGCAGCAGCCCTCCCGCCTCGCTGGCCGAGGTGCCGACTGCCACCGAGCAATCGCAGGCCCTGTCCCGGCACCTCAAGAAACTGGGGTTTAAGTTCGTCGGCCCGACGACGCTGCATGCGCTGCAACAGGCAATTGGCCTAGCGGACGGGCACGTCGCGGGTTGCTGGCTAGCCACAGCGGGTTCTGAGGACTAGGCACACCCCTTCAAAGCGGCAAGATCGACATCGCCGATCAATAAATGAAGTAAACAGAGCCATACTTTTATGCTCAAAGCGAGTTGATATCGACGCAGCCTCACTTAGTTCGTTAATCAAGGCTTTGCGCTGCCACCATTGGAGAAACTTAATTTCTCTACACCTATTCGAGTAATCGGCCTGCGTTTACCAAGCTTCTAAGAAAACCATTATTAGAAACGGGGAATCGACTAAATCCGTTGAACTTCTAAGAAGTGGCCCATGAAAACCGGAACTATGTTAGCTTGCCTTCATGAAATTTGGTATGCGCAAGCCGAGCTTGACTCGCTCCCTCAAGGCCCGAACCACCGCTAAGGCTAAACGAGATGTCAAGCGCGCGATCATTCCTGGCTACGGGAAAAAGGGCACAGGAGCTATGAAAGACCCTGTCCGTTCTGCAAAGCGAGCCATCTACAGGCGCACTACATTCAGTTTTTGGGACCTATTCAAGTAAGTGGCGAAGCTGCCGCTATCAGCTCTGGCAGTGATCAACTCAATAACTTATCGCTTTAAGCAGAAGACCAAGTTGGATAGTTGGCGGAAGAAAGGGCACAACAGCGGGTCACCCCTCAACACTCGGTGACGTTGACGGCCAATCCGCCGCGGGCGGTCTCCTTGTATTTGATCTTCATGTCGCGGCCGGTGTCTCGCATGGTCTTTATGACCTTGTCTAGGCTGACGACGTGACGGCCGTCGCCGCGCAACGCGGTGCGGGCGGCGGCGATTGCTTTCACCGAAGCGATGGCGTTGCGTTCGATGCACGGGATTTGGACCAACCCACCCACCGGGTCGCAGGTCAGCCCCAGATTGTGTTCCATGCCGATTTCGGCCGCGTTCTCGATCTGCTGCGGGCTGCCACCCATGACCGCCGCCATGCCCGCCGCGGCCATCGAGCAGGCCGAACCAACCTCCCCCTGGCAGCCGACCTCGGCCCCGGAGATGGAGGCGTTTTGCTTAAAGATCATGCCGATCGCACCGGCAGTGAGTAGGAAGGTCAGCACCCCGTCCTCGCTGGCACCGGGGACGAAGCGGGTGTAGTAGTGCAGTACGGCCGGGATGATGCCGGCAGCCCCATTTGTCGGCGCGGTGACTACTCGCCCGCCGGCAGCATTCTCTTCGTTGACGGCTAAGGCAAACAGCGTCACCCAGTCCAAGCCGCGCATCGGATCGGCGGAGTCGCTGTCTTGCGATAACTTCGCGGCCAGCTCGGGTGCCCGCCGCCGAACCTGCAGCCCGCCGGGCAGGTAACCCTCGGCGTCGATGCCCGCCTGCACGCAGCCTTGCATCACGCCCCAAATATGAAGCAGGTCGGCGCGCACCTCGTCCTCGGTGCGCCAAGTGAGTTCGTTTTCTAGCACAATGCGGGCAATCGACTTGCCAGTGGCTTCGACGCGTGCCAGCAGCTCGGCGGCGGTGTGGAAGTCGTGCGGCACCGGGGCTGTCGCCGACAGCACTCGGTCATCACTGCTGGTGGCGCCATCGACGACGAATCCGCCGCCGATGGAATAGAAGGTGTGTTCGCAAAGCTGGATGTCGTCGGCATAGGCCCGAAAAATCATGCCATTGGGGTGGAGCGGCAGCTGTTTGCGGCGGCGAAGCAAGATGTCGCCGTCGATACGAAACCTGATCTCATGCCCGACATCTATCCGCCTGCTGACCCGAACCCGCTCGACTAACTCGGCTCCAGCGCGCGGGTCGACGGTCTCCGGCAGCTCGCCGAGCAGGCCCAGCACGACGGCACCGGGAGTGCCGTGGCCATAGCCTGTCGCCCCCAGCGAACCGAACAGTTCGACCATGACCCGGGTGGCCGCAGCGGGGATTTCATCACGGAAGGTGGCGGCTGCGCGCATAGGGCCGACGGTGTGAGACGACGACGGCCCGATGCCGACACTGAAGAGGTCAAACACGCTGAGCGCCATTGCCAAATCCTATCCGCCAGTGACCGCTGACTCACCTCAGCCGGTTTCACACAAGCTTCACACAACTATCACGGGATTCACACATGCGGTTTCTACGGTTGCAATTATTGAATTGGAAGGAGCACACATGCACACCATCAAGCTGGCGACACTGACGGTTACGGCGCTGCTGGGTTTTAGTGGCGCGGCAGTGACAGCCAACGCGCTACCTCAAGACGCCACCTCCCCTGCACCACAGCAGGTCAGCTTGCCTAACGATGACATCGACCCGGCAACCGCCGAAGAGTTGAGCCGGATCCTAGAACGCGAGCGGCTAGCTAGCGACCTGTACGCCGCCCTGAGCGAGAAGCATTCGCAGAATCACGTTTTGTTGGTTGCCGCGAAGCTCGGCAAGCACAACCTGACCGCCGCTGGCCGGTTGCTAGCAACGAGCGACATCGCGGACCCGGCAGCGGGCCTTAAAGCTGGCGACTACGCCTATGACGACCTCGATGACCTTTACGAGGAATCATTAGCAACCGGGAAGTCATCGTTGGTTGATGCTTTCAAGGCGGGCATTGAGCTGGAAAAAGCCGAGATCACCAAGCTTGACGGCCTGCTGGCCGACATGACTGATCACAAGGCAAAACGGGTGCTGCGACGCCTGCTGCACGCAGCCAAGCTTGATGTCAGGCTGTTCACCGCTGCGGCAGCACATCCCGACGACATGATCATGCCGCCGCTGCCAGAAGATTGGCCGAACCTGCCAGAAGACTTGCCGGAGATGCCCGAGGACTGGCCGGATCTACCAGCGGGCTGGCCAGACCTGCGCGAGGATTGGCCGCAGTTGCGCGAAGACTGGGCCAAACTACGCGAGGACTGGCCGGGGCTTCAAGAAGAGTGGGCCAACTTCCGCGAGGACTGGTCGCAGGCACGTGATCGCTTTAACCGCGAGCATTGGCGAGATCTGCGGCCCCCGCGCAGCGGCGTCGGCCACTGCCAGGATCACGACGGCTGATAGCCCCAACTACTGACGCCTCCGGCTTCCTGCCGGGGGCGTCATATTTCACGCCAACGGCAACGTGACCCAGAAGCAGGAACCTCTTCCCGGCCCGGCAGACGCAACGGTAATGGTGCCGCCGTGCGCGTGAACAAGTTCCTGGGAGATGGTCAGCCCAATCCCGGAGCCGTCGGTGCGCTTGTCTACGCGATAGAACCGCTCGAAGATGCGCGCCATATCGGCTTGGGTGAGGCCGCTGCCGGTATCGGCGATCGCGATGGTGCAACGGTTCGCAGCAACTGTCATGGAGACGTTGATGCCGCCGGTCTCGGTCGCCTGGATGGCGTTGCCGACGATGTTGGTCACCACCTGGGCGATGCGGTCGGCATCCACGTTCGCCCATACCGGCTGGTTCGGCAGATCGGTGGCCAGCCCCAGCCCAGCGTCCTCTATTTGCGGCGCGAGCCGCTGCAGTACCCCGGCGACGATCGACGTCAGATCGGCCAGGCTCTTGGCAATAGTCAGCTGCCCCTCGGCTGCCTTCGATAGCTGCGAAAAGTCATCGGCCAGGCGTCTCATTCGCCTGGTCTCGTCGCTGATCACGGCTAGGTTCTCTGGGCTCGGGTCGATGAGATTGTCGATCATCCCTTCCACCGTGCCGTCGATCACGGTCAGCGGGGTGCGCAATTCGTGTGCGACCTCGCCCAACAACCGGAGCCGCCGGGCTTCAGTCTCAGCCAGGTTGGTGGCTAGCACGTTGATGTCGGAACCTAACGCAGCCAGTTCTTTCTCCGGGGCTTTCGGCACCTTGACGTCGTAGCGGCCCGCTGCCAGCTGTTTAGTGGCGGACGCCAAGTCGGTTAGGGAGCGCAGCAGATTATTGGAGAACCACATCCCAAACAGACCGGCAACTAGTACGGCCAACACGCCGCCGAGCACCAGGGCCAGCGTGACGTCGTCGCCGATGGGTTCGCGCAGCAACCGAATCCAATCAGCTGGCAGTCGCCGCCTGCTAACCGGCCCCCAGGTGCGATCCATGGAGGCGTCGAAGAGCACCGGCGCCAGCAGCCGCACCGTGATTGCGGTGGCTCCGACCGCAATCACAGCTACGGCGAGGTGGGTGGCGATGATTTTGGTGCTTAGCCGTTTCATGACGCGCATTACGCGGCCCCTAACAAAAACTTGTAGCCCACCCCACGGACGGTGCCGATGATGCTCGGATGCCCGGCGTCGTCGCCCAGCGCGGCCCGGATGCTCTTTATATGGACATCCACCACCCGGGATTCGCCATAGAAGTCATAGCCCCAGACTTTTTCCATCAGCTGAGCGCGGGAATACACCCTCCCAGGCGCATTTGCCAGCACGGCCAGCAGGTCGAAATCCAGCGCCGATAGCTCGATTGGCCGGTGCCCCATGATCACTTCGCGCCGATTCTGGTCGATGACTAGGCCGGGAAAGCGCAGCACATTGTCGGCGACGTTCTCGCTATGGCGGCGGCGCAACACGGCCTTGACCCGGGCGACGATCTCGCGGGGACTGAATGGTTTGGTGACGTAGTCGTCTGCCCCCAGCCCAAGCCCTAGCAGCTTGTCGACCTCTTCGGCCCGGGCGCTAATGATCATGACATAAACCTCGGAAATCTCTCGGATCTTGCCCAGCAGGTAAAGGCCAGACTGGTCTGGCAGCCCCAGATCGAGCAGCACGATGTCCGGAGCCCGGTTCGCCACCGCCGTCAGGCCCGCCGCAGCCGAGCCGACTGCCATGGTCTCGAACCCCTCGGCCTGCAGGTAGGTCTCTAGGAGGGAACAAATCTGCGGCTCATCGTCGACGACGAGAACGTGCGCGCTCATCTGGCCTCCTCCGGTGTTGCCTACCACTGTAGGTGCCCGGCCTGGCTCGGGCAGCACAACCCTGCGAAGACTAGGGCAAAGATTCGACCGGCCTTCCCCTGCTCACCCAGGCCAGCGCAGCGAGCTAGCCAAGTCGAGACACCAGTGCCACTTCGTCGGCATGCTCAGCGACCACCCCGTCGGCAATCCGACGGATCAGCTTTTGCAACTCCATGGCGGCGCAATGCGGCTGCATGCCCGACCGGCGCGCCACGCTGATGTATCTAACTAGTCCGGAATCTTGCAGCGACCACGAACACAGTTGGTCTCGTTCTGCGGCGACCATTGCCGGAACAATCGCCACCCCGATGCCACGCTCCACACAGCGAAGCGCCGCGGTCATCTCTAGACCTTCCACCAAGACGTTGGGCTCCAGCCCCTGCGCCGCGTACGCATGGTCCACGATCGTGCGCAGGGCGTAGCTCTTGGGGAACATCAGCTGCGGCACCGGAGCCACTTCCCGCAGGCTGAGTGGATGGTGGCCGCCGAACGGGCTCGGCTGCGTTGCTGCCGACACCACAACTAGCCGCTCGCGAAGTACCCGGTCGCTGTCCACCGCGGAGTGGAAGGGCGCAACTGGGTCGCTGGCGACGAGCAGCGCCAAGTCGAGCGTGCCTTGCGTCAACGCTTTGATTAGATCTGCGGACCCGCGCTCTAGAATCTCGATGTCAATGTCGGGATAGCTTCGATGGAACTGCTTCAGTGCATCAAACACCAGGCTGCCGCACAGAGCCGGGGTCGTGCCTAGCCGGATCCGGCCCCGTCGCAAGCCAGCCACCGCAGCCATCTCGGCTCTAGCCATCTTGGAGTCAGCCAGGATGCGACGGGCGATCGGCAATAAAAGCTCACCGGCTTTGGTCAAGACCACCTTGCCGCTGGCGCGATGGAACAGTTCGACGGAAAGCTCTTTTTCGAGCAGCAAGATCTGCCTGCTCAGCGAAGGCTGCGTGAGATGAAGCGCCTCGGCAGCCCTCGTGAAGTTCTGGGTGCTTGCAACCTCAACGAACCCGGCAAGCTGGTTGAGGTTCATGCTGATACCGGATACGCATGGCAGTTATGTAAAACAATCATTGGCTTAATAACTTAGGGATGCCTAATGTCCTGTTATGGATACTACCAGCAGTAGCGCAACTGAACATGTCATTTCTACCTCGGTGCTCGTCATCGGAACCGGCGGCGCTGGCCTTCGCGCCGCCATCGAACTAGCAGAGCGCGGCGTAGACGTTCTCGCAGTCGGAAAACGCCGCAAGTATGACGCCCACACCACGCTTGCCGCTGGCGGCGTAAATGCCGCGCTGGGCACCCTGGATCCCGAAGACAGCTGGCAGCAACACGCTGCTGACACGCTTCGCGAGTCCTACTTCCTAGCAGACCCCAAGATCGTCGAGGTGGTCACGAAGAATGCTCCTCGAGGCATCGAGGATCTTGACCGTTGGGGCATGCCCTTCGCCCGCGAAGCTGACGGCCGCATCAGCCAGCGCTTCTTCGGCGCTCACAAGTATCGCCGCACCTGCTATGCAGGCGACTACACCGGCCTAGAGATTCAGCGCACCCTGCTCCGGCGAGCCAAGCAGCTCAATGTGCCCATGATCGACACGCTCTACATCACCCGACTGCTGGTCGATTCCGGCCGGATCTTCGGCGCCTATGGTTTCGACATCGTGGAGGGCACGCCCTGCATCATTCATGCGGATGCCGTGATCTTAGCCTCCGGCGGCCACAACCGCATCTGGCGCTTCACCTCGTCGCGACGCGACGAGAACACCGGCGATTCCTTCCGCCTTGCCGCGCTGGCCGGGGCCCGCATCCGCGACGCCGAGCTGGTGCAGTTCCACCCCTCGGGCATTTTGGAACCCGCCGACGCCGCGGGCACCCTGGTTTCCGAGGCGGCGCGAGGCGAAGGCGGCATTTTGCGCAACGCCAACGGCGAGCGTTACATGGAGCGCTACGACAAGGAGCGGATGGAGCTCTCGACCCGCGACCGGGTTGCCTTGGCAAGCTACACCGAGATCAAGGAAGGGCGCGGCACCGAAAAGGGCGGCGTCTACCTTGACGTGTCGCACCTGCCGCGCGAAGCCATCTTTGAGAAGTTGCCGCGGGTGTACCGCACGCTGATTGATCTGCAGATGGTTGACATCACCAAGGAGCCGATGGAGATTGCACCCACCGCCCACTACTCGATGGGTGGCGTCTGGGTGGATGCCGAGCGGCACAGCACCGGCGTCGACGGCCTCTACGCCATTGGCGAGGCGTCCAGCGGTTTGCACGGCGCTAACCGGCTAGGCGGCAACTCGCTGATTGAGCTGATGGTGTACGGCCGCATCACCGGCGGCGACGCAGCCGAATATGTGAAGGGCCTGACCACGATCAGCCGCGATCCGGCGGCAGTGGCCGAGGCGCGTGCGGAAATGCAACACCTACTAACTAGCGACGGCAAAGAGACCGCCCGGGTGCTGCAACGCGCGGTGCGCAACATCATGAGCGAGCATGCGGGCGTGGTACGCAGCGAAGCGGGCCTCAAGACCGCCCTTGAGCAGCTGGCAGAACTTGATGAGCGCGCCAAGAACGTGTCCACTCATCCTGACATCGCGGGCTATGACGACCTGGCTCACGCCTTCGATCTCTACGGTTCGCTGCTGTCGGCGCGGGCCACGCTGGAGTGCGCGCTGGAACGCCGCGAGACCCGCGGTTGCCATAACCGGTCGGACTACCCCGAGCAGGATGAAAACTTGCGCGGCAACTTCGTGTGGGCTCCGGGTAAGGGAGTTGAGTTCGAGCCGGTGGCCGAGGCGCCGGACTCGTTCCGCGACCTCGCCAACGAGTACCTAGACGATTCGGTTGCTGGCAAGCTCGTCGAGTAAAACACCACCTAGGGAAACGCCCCGCTGGCCACGCCCCATAGAGCGGCTGGCAGCGGGGTGTTTCGCTGCTGCCTGCCTATTGCGCCGAAGACGTAGGTGACATAGCTTTCGACCATGAAGCTGCGACTAGTGACTGGCAATATCGTCAGCCAACAGGCCGAAGTGATCGTGAATGCGGCCAACTCGAGCCTGCTTGGCGGCAGCGGGGTGGACGGCGCTATCCACGCAGCTGGCGGGCCGGCGATCTTGGCCGAGTGCCGCAAAATCCGAGCCACCACGCTCCCCAAGGGTTTGCCGACCGGCCAGGCGGTGGCGACGACCGCTGGCGACTTGCCTGCCCGCTGGGTGGTGCACACGGTGGGGCCGATCTACCAGCAGGGCACCCGACAGCAGCTGTGCGCCGCCTACACCAATTCATTGCTGTGCGCCGCGGAGTTGGGGGCGAGAACAATCGCGTTTCCGCTGCTCTCGGCCGGTGCCTATGGTTGGCCAAAAGCCGACGCGGCCCGCTGCGCCCTTGAGTGCCTAGCTGACCCGCCAGCCGATTTCGATGTGGTTTCGTTGGTGGTGTTCACCCCGGAGCTGGCTGCGGTGGTTCGCGCCCAAGCCGAAGACCTTGGCGTGGCCCTCGACAACAGTTGACCACTTTGGTCAACGGCGTTAGAGTGAGCAAAATCAGCCGCTCAAGCCTGGCCCAGGGAGCGCCGTTCGCAAGCCCTCGGGAAACGGCGCTCAGTCAGCATCGTTGCGTGCGTCGCGTCGGGCAATACGCCGCTGCAACAGGAAGGGGAACTGCCGTGACGATGGAGCGAAAAATCGCAAACATCTTCAACCTGACTGACGAAAATTGGCTGAAACACTCGAACCCATGGAGTGTGTGGACTAGATATTCAGTATTACCAATTATCGTTCTGGCTTTTTGGAGTAGGGCCTGGATTGGCTGGTGGTGCCTAATCCCTGGCATTGCGTCTTTGCTGTGGATGTTCTTCAATCCAGTATTCTTCAGCAGGCCCATATCGACAAGAAACTGGGCCTCAAAATCAGTGATGGGAGAACGAGTCTTCCTTAACCGGGATAAGGTTGATATCCCGGAGATACATAAGAAACCAATTCACTCCATCTTGAACCTGATTTCATCTACTGGAATGATTCTTGCCATATGGGCAACTGTCACCTACTCGGTGTGGGGCGCAGTTCTCGGGGTATCCCTGGCTTACCTAGGCAAGAGCTGGTACCTAGACAGGATGGTCTGGCTCTATGAAGACATGAAAACAGCCAACGAAGAATATGCTTCTTGGGACTACTGATCGACAACCGATATAGCTGCCGAAGTAGGTAATGCAGTGTCACAGCGATTGCTTTGCCGCGACCGCAGCTCGCTGCCTAGTTGCGCAGTCCACTCGCCGAGGCCGACACCTGCAACTCTATGAAGCACAACTTGAGGACTTCGATTACTGAGCTTCCGCTGGATCGCCAGCCGAATCGTCCCGATAGAAAACGCGCTGCAGCAGCGCCAGGTAGGAGTTGATTTCGCCTGAGATTTCAGCCAAGAGTTCCGCATCGGTGTCGCCCAGCTTAGAAATGTAGTTTTGGGAAACCCGTTCCATCGTTCCCTCGACAACAGTGATGACCTGCACAAGCTGGACGTCGCTTCGGAATTTGGCGAAGTCGATATTTTTCGTATAGACGTCCTTAAGCAACCCAGGGCGGTAGCGGCCAACCATTTCTTTGGCGGCCTCGACGCTGGCATCTTGTGTGACGCTTGCTACAAATTTTGCCAGGTAGGGATATTGGAGCATCACCTTGGCTTTAATGCGCCACACCTGGCCAATTCGAGTGAAGAAATCGCGTTGCGACCAATCGATACCGTGCTCGACTTCGGCAATGAGAGTTTGATAAGCCCAATTAGCAATGTCTCGATACAGCGTCTCTTTGTTCGAAAAATAGTGAAACAGCAGCCCCTTAGAGATTCCCGCCTGAGCGACAATGCTGTTTGTCGAGGCCTTGGCGAAGCCATGCTTGGCGAACTCCGCCAAGACGGCATTGATGATGCGATCCTGCTTGGCGGAATCAAGCAACTGAAATGATGAATGCACGACCCTAGCCCTCTTGGTTCCACTAACTGGACAATCGAATTCTAACCTTGCTGACCACTTTGACCAATAGTCGTTTTGTGGCAGCCAACTGTCGACTCGCAACCTCGCGGCGTGGCCGAGGGCGGACGAGACGCCCTAACTATGCGTTGCGGCACTTAGTGTTCAGTTGGCTCCGTACCCACACACACGACAGGACATCTAGCCATCTTGTTTCTCACTGCCAGCATCGCAGCACCAATCCCGAAGCGAGGCCCTGAAGAAACCAGAGCAGCCCTCAGCCGAGCTCATCCCACCACGTTCCAGGGCGAACACCTGATTACGCAGATCAGTGGCGTGCCCGAAACGGTACAACCCGCCTATCGCCTCAGCACACCTGCCCGACGCCAGCTCCGCCGATACACCGCTCAGTTGATAACCCCGACCTACCGCTCCAGTATCATCGTCGCCTGGGCACGCCACCGCAGCCGGGTCTCATCTACTGAAGTCGCCGACCTGATCGGCATCAGCGTCGTACGAGCGGGCCAAATCCTCACCGAGTTGGAGCAAGAGGGACTACTTATCCCCGGCTGTAAAGTCAAAGCAGGCCGCGGCTTCTTCTACGTGCCAGCGCCACCGTCTGATCTCTAACAGTGACAGCTTTAAATGCCGCGGCGCGGCGAATGCGACATGTAGCGAACCCATACCGTAAGCCACGGTCGCCGCGCTGAGCTGGCCACTGCTGGGCAATTACTGACCACCCGGCTACCGGTTATACTTTCCGAGCCAAAGTATAAGTCCGGCCAGGATTTCGCGGTTTAGTTTGTATTTCCGCCTGCCTCGGGGCGACCGGCAAGGTCTGCTAGTCCCACTCGCTGGGGGCCGCTGCCCGGGTCGAGGGCATGGCGGTCTTCTTGCCCCATTCAAGTAGCTCGGTTGACAGGTCCGGGGCCGCCGCCAAGTCGGTACCCAGCTTTTCCAAGAGCTCGGTGACCGGGACGGTGCCGCCGCCGCTGCGCAGAACGCGGGCCCGCACGAACGCCCTGGCATAGACCTCAAAGTCCTTGTTCGCATCCAGCCGCACGAACCGCTGCTCCAGGTAGACCGCGACGTCGTCGAAGCCGAGGATGCGGGACTCGATCCAGAACTTCTGCCACGGATTCAGCGACTTTCGATACGAGATGGTCTGCCCCACCACCACCGGGTACCAGCCCTCTCGTCGAAACAACCGGTAAACGCCGTTGCGCTGGATCAGGTCGTAGCGCGCGATGTCCATGATCGACAGGTACTTGCCGTTGTTCATGTGGAAAAGCAGGTCCAGATCAGTCGGCCACACCCTAAACGGGGAGCGAGACATATCGTAGAAACCCAGTTTCGACGCCAAGCGCCCCACAAAAAGCAGATGCCAGATAGTTCTAAAGAACAGGTGCATTGCACCGAGTGTAGTGGCGCGCCCCGCCTGCGACTATGGCTATAGATCCGCCTCTAAAACTCGCCGCTGCCTGCGGCAGGGCGCTCAGCGGGTGCATTACTTATAGGCGAGCGTTACTTATAGGCGAGCGTTGCTACGGCCATCGCGAATCCAGTGGGCCCCTCGGCCGCTCTGGGTGGTGCGCCCACCGGGGCTCGAACCCGGGACCCATGGATTAAAAGTCCACTGCTCTGCCAACTGAGCTATAGGCGCCTCAACATTGTAGCCGTAAAACCGCTACCGCCAATTCGCGCTTAGACTGAAGCCCATGGTGACGCCATGATCCCCGCTGCTGGGCTGCTGATTGCGCTAGCGATCGCACTGCCGCTGCTGCTTCTCGCCACCTGGGCCGATCGACGCGCCTGGCGGCGGCAGCAGGACGCGCTGGCTGCCCCACCCGAGCGCGGGGAGGACACCGTCGATTCGTTGCACCCCACCTACATCACCGAGGACGAGCTCGCTGAGCTACCCGACAAAACCGAGACTGCGACCGCCCGCCAGCCAAGCGGCACCGAATACGCCGCCAAATTGGCCGACCCAGCTTTCGCCACACATGGCCACCGAGCCGAGCTTGATAACGCCATCGTGCTGTTGCTGCGCGAACCCGCCACCACAGTCCGCGAGTTACTGCAGCCACTCAGCGAGGCAACCGCCAAGCAGCCACTGGTAATCGTCGCCCCTGCTTTCCACGACGAAGTATTGGAAACGTTGCTGGCTAACCGCCGCTACTCCCAAGCCCAGGTTTTCGCGATGACAGCGCCAGCCACAGTAGTCGCCGAGCTGGCCGAGCTATTGACCGCGCAACCGTTGGAGCGCAGCGACCTTATGGCCGGTTACCTGCCGAGCGAAGCATGGGGGCAGGCTACTGAGTGGCTTGCCACCAAACGAAGCAGCTTTGTCGCAGTTGAACCCTCAAGGTGAAGTCTTACTTGAGGTAGGACGCCGAAATCGCCCCATTCTCGACTGTAACGACTCACTTGACGAGCCTAATATTTCTCACTCTCAAGCTTTTAGCCTAGTCAGAGGCACATAGAAAGATAGTTACATCGATGTAATTACAAACTTAGCATTTTCCACGCCTGCTTGAAGCGGCTACCGACACGACCTGAAGCCGCTTGAGCAGTTCTTCTCAGGCTCCCTATCGTCAATAAAAAGCGGCCGCGCCGGAGGTATTACCTCGAGGAAGCGACGCGACCGCTGCTGAAAACAGTTACGACCGAGGGAGCACATATGCACTGGGCTGTCCGTGGGCTTCGCACCACAGTGGCGGCGGTAGTGGTTGCTGTATTGATGCAGGGAACCGGCTCAATCGTCCTAGGCCCACTTGCCGATGCAGACGCAGGCAACGTGGTGGCCACCACTGCGGTGAACATCCGCTCGACCCCAGACACGAAGCACCCACGCCTCGGCCTGCTCCGGGCTGGCGACAGCATCAAGGCTGTGGGCACCAGGAACGGCTGGACGAAGGTCGAATATCGAGGTCGAACCGCCTACATCAAGTCGGACTATCTACGCTCAGCGAGCTCGAGTTCCTCCCCCAACTCCACCCAAACGTCGGGATCCACGGCGACGGTTCGCACGACAGCGAACCTAAATCTGCGTACTGGCCCCAGCCTTGGGCACTCCATCTACCACGTCGCCCCCAAGGGCACGAAGCTGCAGCTCACCGGAGTCGTCAGCGGCTCTTATTCCCAGCTGCGCTACCGGAATCGCACCCTATGGGCGGCCAACCGATACCTGAGTACGACCTCGGCGGCAGATACCAAGAAGCTGCCCGAAGTCGTCGGCTCCGCGCGGGCTCGGGTGGCTCTCATGCTGCGCAACAACGACACCCGAAATTTCTTCTCCTACGGCGATATCCCCAAGGGGACCGTCGTCGAGCTGACCGGCAAGGTGAGCAACGGTGTCGCCCAGATCATCTGGCAGGGCAACATCCGCTGGGTCAACAACCGTTACCTAGACAAGATTGACAGCTCGACATCTTCGCCGACTGCGAAGAAGCCGCCAGCTACGAAGAAACGCTACGCGACCGCGAACCTCAACGTCTGGAAATCCTCCCAAGGTTCCGCGCACGAAGGAGAAATCCCGCGGACCTCAGAGTTGGCCGTCACTGGCAAGGTTGAGCACGGGCGAGTTCAGATCGTGCACAAGGGGGTATTGCGCTGGGTCACCGCGCGTTACACCGCAGCGACTCCCCCGCCAGACAAGCTGCCTGAAACTACGGGCAAGAAGTACGCCACCGCGACCCTAAACCTATGGAATGCGGCAACCGGCACCAAGCACACGGGCGAGATCCGCCCCGGCACCGCTGTGCGGCTGGTCGGCGAAACCTCGCATGGCCGCACCAAGATCCTGCGCTACGGCCAGGTCTGGTGGGTCACCTCCAAGTACCTGGCTGACCGCCGGATCAACGCCTCCTCGTCCGGGTCCGGCCGCGGTTCGGTGGATTTGAACCACGGCTACTCCTCCGGGCTGCACAAGACCAACTCCAACGTGCAAAAAATCGTGCGCTACGTGTGGGATAACGTCCCCGAGATCAAGACCATGTACGGCTGGCGTCGCGCCACCACCCCCGACCATCCGGCCGGGCGTGCCGTCGACATCATGATCCCCTCCTGGCGCAGCAACAGCGAGTTCGGCTGGGAATTGGCGAAGTACTTTAGGTCAAACGCAAAGCGGTTAAACATCAAGTACATCATTTACCGGCAGAAGATCTGGAACATCGAACGCGACGATGAGGGCTGGCGCCGGATGCGGGACCGCGGCAACCACACCGCTAACCACTACGACCACATCCACATCACCACATACGACGACTGAGCCAGGAGCGCTCGGTTCGACGGCGAGCGCATCCTGGACTATCCTAAGTCGGTCGGCAGGTCCCCATCGTCTAGAGGCCTAGGACTCCGCCCTTTCACGGCGGCAACACGGGTTCGAATCCCGTTGGGGATGCCACATCTCCCCGGAGTTCTGCCAGTACGTCCGGGGTTGGAGTTCCGGCCAACCGAGGCACGAGGACTCCAACGGATGGATTTCACATCTGGGTAACCGCTCAGTTATGATTCCTGGGTTGGCTTCGGCCAACAGGTCATGAAAATGGCCCCGTAGCGCAGTTGGTTAGCGCGCCGGCCTGTCACGCCGGAGGTCGCGGGTTCAAGTCCCGTCGGGGTCGCGGGTGTAGCACTTAGGTGCCACCGGGCCAGGTAGCTCAGTTGGTAGTAGCGTTCGCCTGAAAAGTGAAAGGTCGCCGGTTCGATTCCGGCCCTGGCCACCACCACTCACTCTTTCCCCACAGCATCTTTGCCGCTCGGCGCTGCGGCTAGCCGTATACGCCAAGCCAGCGCCGCACCTCGGCCAGATAATTCGAGCGGGCTGGCTCATCGGAGAGCGCAAGATCGTGCATCGCATCCGGGATCCGAATCAGCGTGACGTGGTTGCCCAGATCGTGCACCCGCTGGGCCAGGCGGTCGACATCGAGCACGATATCCGCCCGGCGCAGCTCCTCGCTCCACCGCAGTGAGAAATCGGAGCGATCAGCCAAGCACACCAGCACCGGGGCATCGATCGACAGCCCGGCTTCAACCACGGCATGCCCCGCCATGATCGCGGACATCCAGCCGACGCGAACCACAAAAGCCTTGTCCCCCTTGAGGTTCGGGTTGTAGTCCCACTGTCCTCCCTCGTCGGCCGAAATCGCCCGCCGATAAAAGCCGTTGTCGGTGCGAATCAGGGCAGAGGTGGCTGAGAGTGAACTGGCCACGTTCATCATTGGCGAAAGCATCGGGCGCAGCACGGCGTTGCCATGCAGTTCGATCCAAGGCGCGTTGAGCACTAGGGCGCTGAGCTGCCCGGGCCGTTGATCTGCCCACAACACCCCGACCAAGCCGCCGGTGGAGTGCCCCATAAACACCACGTCGGGATGTCCCTCGTCCTTGATGACCGCCAACGCTTGATCTAGTTCTTGGAAATAGTCGCTTAGATCGGTGGTGAACCCGGCCAACTGGCCAGTGCGCAGCGACCGGCCGTAACGGCGCAGATCCAGCGCGTAGAAATCGTAGCCCATGTCGGCAACTTCGTCAGCCAAGGGCCGCTGGAAAAAGTAGTCATTCCAGCCATGCACATACAGCATGGCTTTGGGGTGCTGCGGCCCATTGCGTCGCACCAGGGTGGCGACGACCTCGGCATCGGCCTCCCCCGAATATCGGGTGGCCTCAGGCAACGGCAGCGTCAACTGCTGGAAGCCAGCTAACTCGGTGTCAGGAATCCACTGGTGGGATGATTCAGGCGCGCTGGTCGGCATTCCCATCATCGCCGTACTCGCTGTTGTATTGCTCGGCGAGATCGGCGTAGGCGTCAGGTATCTCGACCTCAGGTACGTCGACAGAATCCTGCTCGGAATAACTTTCACCGCGAAGTTCCCGCTCAAGTGAAGCAAAATCCGTCTCAACTGGACGGTACTTCAAATCACGGGCCACCTTCGTTTGCTTTGCCTTTGCCCGGCCGCGCCCCATAGGGTCGACCCCCTCGCCTTATCATCGCGGCCTTGCCGCGGAACTTATCAACAACTCGTGGGCCCAAGGTTACCCGAGGTTTCAGACGAAGCCAAAGCTCACCCACCAGCGTCCGACAGTCGGAAACCTCACCAAAGTGCCGCAATCACCCCATCCCCGATGAACTCGGCCGCGCGCCCAACGGCCGGTTGCCAGTAGGCTAAGCACCAACTAAAGAACAAGGAGGCCTGCTACCAAATGGGCACTATCATCTACACGCTGACCGACGAGGCACCACTACTGGCAACGTATTCGTTCTTGCCGATCATCAAGGCGTTCGCCCGCAAGGCTGGGGTGGATGTCGAGACCCGAGACATTTCGTTGGCTGGCCGGATTCTGGCTCAATTCCCCGAGCTGCTGACCGAAGAACAGCGTGTCGACGATGCCCTGACCGAGCTTGGCGCGCTAGCCCAGCATCCCGAGGCCAACATCATCAAACTGCCTAACATCTCCGCCTCGCTGCCCCAATTGCTGGCGGCAATCGCTGAATTGCAGGAACAGGGATACGCCCTGCCCGACTACCCCGAGGAGCCCAGCACTGACGCCGAACGCGATATTCGCGCCCGCTACGACCGGGTCAAGGGATCGGCGGTAAACCCGGTGCTGCGCGAGGGCAACTCCGATAGGCGCGCCCCCGAGGCAGTCAAGAGCTTCGCCCGCAAGAACCCGCATTCCATGGGCGAATGGACCAAGTCGTCGCGCACCAGCGTCGCCACCATGAGCGCGGACGATTTCCGTCACAACGAGCAGTCAGTGATTATGCCCGCCGACGACGTGCTGACCATCCGCTTGGTTACCGCCGACGGCACGCGAACCCTGATCGAACAGCTGCCGGTGCTCGCTGGCGAGGTCGTTGACGCGACCAAACTGAGCGCCACCGCCCTAGACGCTTTCCTGGCCGAGCAGATCAAACGAGCCAAAGATATGGGGGTGCTGTTCTCAGTACACCTCAAGGCAACGATGATGAAGGTTTCCGACCCGATCATCTTCGGCCACGTGATCCGCGCCTTCTTCCCCGATGTCTTCGCCCGCTACGGTGACCAGCTGGCGGCAGCCGGGCTGTCGGCGAACAACGGCCTCGGCTCGATCCTGACCGGCCTGGACGAGATCGAGGATGGCGCGGAAATCAAGGAAGCCTTCACTGCCGCGCTGGCCGATGGACCGAAACTGGCGATGGTCAATTCCGACAAGGGCATCACCAATCTGCACGTGCCCAGCGACGTCATCATCGATGCGTCCATGCCCGCCATGATCCGCACCGCCGGCCACATGTGGGGGCCGGACGGCAACGAGGCCGACACGCTGGCCGTCATCCCGGATTCGTCTTATGCCGGGGTTTACCAGGCCGTCATCGAAGACTGCAAGACCAACGGGGCGTTCGATCCCGCCACGATGGGCTCGGTGCCCAACGTCGGCCTCATGGCCCAGAAGGCGGAGGAATACGGCAGCCACGACAAGACCTTCGAGATCACCGCAGCGGGCCGCGTCGAGGTGGTCAACGCGGCGGGCGAGGTACTGCTGAGCCACGACGTCGAACCGGGCGACATTTGGCGCGGCTGCCAAGCCAAGGATGCCCCCATCCGCGACTGGGTGAAGCTCGCCGTCACCCGGGCTCGTGCCAGCGCAACCCCGGCGGTGTTCTGGCTCGACGAGACCCGCGCGCACGATCGCAACCTGCGGCAGAAGGTGCAGACCTACCTGGCTGAGCACGACACCACTGGGCTGCAGATTGAGATCATGAACCCGGTGGATGCCACCAAGTTCAGCATCGCCCGGGCCCGCCAAGGCAAGAACACCATTTCGGTGACCGGCAACGTGCTGCGCGACTACCTGACCGACCTGTTCCCGATCCTGGAGCTAGGCACCAGCGCAAAGATGCTGTCGATCGTGCCGTTGATGGCCGGTGGCGGCCTGTTCGAGACCGGCGCGGGCGGCTCCGCCCCGAAACACGTGCAGCAGCTCGTCGCCGAGAACTACCTGCGATGGGATTCGCTTGGCGAGTTCCTGGCCCTGGCTGCCTCGCTGGAGCATCTGGCCGAGAGCGAAGGCAACCGTCGCGCGAAGGTGCTTGGTGCCACCTTGGATCGGGCCACGGAGGCTCTGCTAACCAATGGCAAGTCGCCGACCAGGCGGCTGGGCGGCCTCGACAACCGCGGCTCGCACTTCTACCTGGCGCTGTACTGGGCACATGCCTTGGCCGAGCAGACCGAGGATGCGGAACTGGCCGCCACGTTCACCCTGCTGGCGCAGCAACTGAGCAGCGACGAGGACGAGATCGTGGCCGAGCTGATCGGGGTGCAGGGCTCCCCCGCCGACATCGGTGGCTACTACCGCCCCAACCCGGAGCGGGCTGCCCAGGTGATGCGTCCCTCGGCGTTGTTTAATTCGGTGATCGACGCAGCTATCTTGCCGAGCTAGTCGGCCGAATTGGCCAGTTCGCTGGCCAGGTAGGACATTCCCAGTAAGGTCGCATCAGGCCCGGTGATGGCTGTGTCGACGATTAGGCCGTGGATGGTCAGCGGATGGCAGTTGGCATAAATTCGAGACTTGACCTCGGAGATGAAGTGTTCGGATTGCGCCAACGCTCCGGAGAGAAATAGCGCATCCGGGTTTAGCAGGCCAATGGCGGCGCTGAGCGCGTCGCCGAGGTGGGTGCCCGCCTGCCGTAGCAGCGTGTTGGCGTTGGGATGTGCGTCGGCCGCTAGTTGCATCACTTCCGCAGTGTTGGCGACGGCAACGCCATCCTTGGTCAGCATGTCCACCAGCCCGGCGCCGCTGGCGACGGTCTCTAGGCAGCCAACCTTGCCGCAACTGCATGGCAGGTCTGCGGCGGCGTGCACGCGGGTGTGGGTAACGTCTCCGGCTGAGTAGGAGCTGCCCCGCATTAGTTGGCCGTCGATGACCAAGCCAGCCCCAATGGCGGTGCCCGCCTTCACCATCAGACTGATTCTACTACTGCCGAACCGGCGGCGATGCTCCCCCAAAGCCATGGCATTCGCGTCGTTCTCGATCACCACTGGCACGCCTAGCAGTTCCTGCAACCGGGTCAGCACCGGCCAGCCTGCCCAGCCGGGCATGCGTGACGGCATGTTGATCAGCCCGGCAACCGGATCGACGGGCCCTGGCAAGGCGATCCCACCAGCCAGCATCGGCCCGTACTCGGCCTGGCTTGCCAGTTGCTGCAACCGCTCGCCGATCCAGCCCAGCACCGCTTCAGGACCTGCTTGTAGATCTAGCTCGTGGGATTCGCTGTGCAGCAACTCCGCCGATTCGCTGGTGAGCCCCAGGCGGCAGTGGTGTCCCCCCACCTCGGCGACAACCAGATGGCCCCGCGATTGCGCTGGTTGCAGCCGTTGCGGGCGGCGCCCGCCTCGCGATTCCCCTGGGCCGCCTTCGAGAATGTGCCCCGAGGCCACAAGTTCTGCCACCCAGGTAGAAACGCTAGACGGCGCGACGCCTAGTTCCCGGGCCAGGTCTGCCCGGGACTCGGCCTTTCCTTGCCGCAGCAACGTCACTATGCGCTGCTTAGCGTCGCGGCGGGAAAACTGACTTTGGCTCACAATAAAACTTTATACATGATCAAACAAAGTTTTGGCAATGTAACGCTTTTGTTACAGATGCTAGCCCGCAGTATCGGCTACACATGCGAGGGATTACCATAACAACCAGCCGATAACGGGCAACTTTGTTCAATGCTGAACATAGATGGAGGAGGATCCATGAAACATCGGATTTTGACAATTACCTTGGCTGCGGCCCTGGCAGCGGTGTCGCTTGCAGGCTGCAGCTCCAACGGTGACAGTGGCGACAGCGGCGAGAAGCCGACCATCGTCGTCGACATGTGGGCAGGTGGCGAGAGCGACATTGAGGCCATTGAGAAGCAGGTCGAGATCGCACAGAAGGCCAACCCGGACGTGACGATCGAACTGCGCACCGCTCCCTGGGGCGATTTCTTCACCAAGCTGACCACCAACATGGCCTCGGGCAACATGGCTTGCGTTACCGCCATGAACTCCGGCAAGGTCGCCGACTACACCGACGGCTTCGTTGAACTGACCGAAGAGGACTACAAGACTGCCGGGTTGAGCGCCGACGACTTCGCGCCGGGCGCCACCGAGATCCTGCAGAACAAGGGCAAGGTCTACGGGCTGCCATTCGACGTGGCCACCATGCTGGTGTACTACAACAAGGGCCAGATGGAAACCACCGGCGCCCCGGCTCCCGCCAATGGCTGGACCTTCGCCGACTTCGAGGCCACCGCGAAGGCCGCGACCACCGCAGACATGCCCGGTTTCGGCATCGGCATGGGCGACTTCCAGTGGCAGGCACTGCCCATCTCGAAGTCCGGCGTGCAGCCGGTAACCGCTGATGGCACC
>PDWI01001160.1_pt1 | contig 42677 bp, 41 predicted proteins | sample 1430891 | NCBI WGS metagenome assembly PDWI01 (sample SAMN01162508, study PRJNA174530) | Oral metagenome, whole genome shotgun sequencing project. | biome: Marine environment; feature: Marine mammal; material: Swab sample of the gingival sulcus; isolation source: swab sample of gingival sulcus... | reverse complement strand
GGTGTTTAAATAGGGGAAATACCCCTTCTAAAAACCATTAAAAATGTCCATTAGAGAGTAACATCTTAAAAAAACCATTAAAAATGTCCATTACACCTTTTTTCTTGCTCATTGTATCGTTTGGCGATACAATAAAACAGCTTAAATAGAAATAATGGAAAATTATTAATGATTATTAGCTTTAAACATAAAGGCTTAAAAGCGTTTTTTCTAACAGGTAGTACTAAGGGGATACAAGCTGACCATGCTAGAAAAATCAGCGTGTTATTAACTCGCTTGCATACTATTAGTGCAGTTGAGGATATGGACCTTATGGGAGCTAATTTACACAAATTAAAAGGTAGTTTAAAAGACCATTGGAGCGTTAAAGTTAGTGGTAATTGGCGAATTACTTTTAAATTCACCAATGGCAATGCTGAAATTGTCGACTATCAAGATTATCACTGATTTTTATTTAAGGTAAACAATGACATCACAACACAAGGGGAAAACAATGAAAATGCATAATCCAGCCCATCCTGGGGAAGTTTTGTATGAGCTGTGTTTAGAGCCAGCAAATATAACGATTACTGATGCGGCTAAAGCAATGGGCATGACACGCTCTGCCTTATCTGAAATCATTAATGGCAGAAGAGCGGTAACGCCAAAAGTTGCGATTAAGTTTGCTAAAGCATTCGGTGGTTCAGCTGAAAGCTGGGTCAATATGCAGGGGCAGTACGACTTGTGGCAAGCTGAACAAAGCTATCAAGCCGAAGATGTTAAGCCACTAACAGAAAAGCCGATGCTATTAAGCCCATCCCTGTAAAGACAGATTGCATCTGTCTCCCTGGTACATTCAATGCGTCTCTAAGGCTGGTAGCGTTTGTGAGAATAGTCATAGATATCTCTTGAGGGATAAAATTATTTAAAAAACAATCACATCATTCATGCTCGTTATTTTCAATAACGAGTGTGAAAAATGGCCAACGAAAATTCAAAAAAACATCAAGCGACTACCGAAACCACCACTAAAGCACCAGGTCTTAGTTCGTTTTCATGGGGTGAAGATGTTGCAGTCAGTGAGGCGGGTATTATCAGGTTATTCCAAGCGCCCTACAACAGAAAATACTAGGAACTACCTTTTCTATCAATGCACACGGCAAGTATTTTTGCAATCTACTGTGCATTCGTTCTGCCCTACAGGTCAAAGCCAGCACCCTAGGCTTTACATTAAAAAGTCAAACAGCGAGAAATGGCAAAGTTAGCGATGAATCACCTCTAGTTTGGCAACGCTTATCTTGAAACAATTACCAGCAAAACAGTTCACCACCGCATAGGTAGTTTAGAAAAACAGAAAATCAAAAACAATGGCTTAATAAACGTTCAATACCGCATAGGTAGTTTAGAAATAGGGGCTGTCCTAGATAACTAGCCCATTTCACTTTTAACCCATTGAGTTAATTGTTTTAATTGTCTCTTTGGGTCACTGTTATTAAAACGCCACTCACACTCTTTCAAAAATAAGTGAAATGACTCCCTTGGAATACCGTTAAATTTACGCATATGACGCTTGGCTTGGTTCCAAAAATTCTCAATACCATTGATGTGATTTGTCTTGTCTGCAAATAACTTACTGTGGTTAATTCTGTAATGCTTAAACTCTGATACATCAAGTGCATTATAACTACGCCAGGTATCCGTATAAACAATACTATCTGGCTTTACTTGCTGGCGAATGATTGGTATCAGCGTATTGGTTCTAGCATCTGGCATGACCACAGTATAAACCTTGCCATTACGCTTTAAAAGCCCAAATACAGGCACTTTTCCTGCTGCACCACGACCACGTTTCCCTTTACGCTGACCACCGAAATAGCTTTCATCAGCTTCAACCTCTCCTTCAAGTAGTTCATGATGCTCGCTGTTATTGTAAATTAACTGTCTTAAGCGTTGAAAGTAGTAGCTTGCAGTAGTTTTATTTACCCCAACAATTGAGGCCGCAGTTCTTGCCGTTGCTCCTGCAACAAATAGTTCTATCAACTTGCTTTGCTTGTACCAGCTCAGTCTGCTTTTTCTCATTGTACTATCCTAGATTATTTTAGTTATCTAGGACAGCCCCTAGAAATATTTTGCACCGTTTACCCGTCCGAACAATTGGTTCAATACCGCATAGGTAGTTTAGAAAAATTGCTCTAGTGGTGGCACCGGCGTATAGTCGTTCAATACCGCATAGGTAGTTTAGAAAAGACTCTTCGCCATCAAATTGTTCTTTGCTTAGTTCAATACCGCATAGGTAGTTTAGAAAAATCTCGCCCTTGGCTATAGAAATGGGGCGTTGTTCAATACCGCATAGGTGGTTTAGAAACAAAAGCCAAATCTACGCAGGCTGTTACGTCAAGTTCACCACCGCATAGGTGGTTTAGAAATGAGACTACTTTTAGGAATTGAAAGAAATATTGTTACTTGCTATGTACAAAAAATGGTCAATTGTTTTTTCTTTTATATTTCATGGCTGATAAGAAACTATTAACAGTATTACTCACAAAATTTGTTAGTAATTAAAAAGATTGCTTCGGCTATTACTATTTGCTTCTTGTAAAGCCTGTTTTTTAAGACTCGTCAACTACCGCATAGGTGGTTTAGAAAGCTGGCGTAATTAACTCTCTATCAACTACGCCGTTCACCACCGCGTAGGTGGTTTAGAACAAAATATTGTACAGAATGACGGTACCATTTCACTCAGTTCCCTCTATGAATAAAAAATTACAGTCAGGGGGGATTATTGTTATAATGTTTCCCATTTTTATATCTTTATCTAGGAAAAGTATGATTAAATTGCCAGAAATTTCTCCCTATATATTCAATATTGGTGGAATTGGCCCGACATGGTACGGGCTGATGTATGTCATTGGTTTTTTATTGGGTTATCAGGTGCTAAAGTATCGAGCTAAAAAAACACTTGGTTGGAGTGAAGAGCTCGCTAGCAGTTTGCTAACTTATTGTATCTTAGGGGTTATTTTAGGTGGTCGAATTGGTTATGTCTTATTCTATCAGTTTGATTATTTTCTCCAGTCTCCACTGTATTTGTTTAAAATCACTCAGGGTGGTATGTCGTTTCACGGTGGTTTGCTAGGTGTTGCTTTAGCACTGTTTTTATTTGCTAAATTTAAACAAAAAGCGTTTTTACAAGTGACGGATTTGGTTTCGCCTATTTTCCCAATTGGTTTGTTCTTTGGACGAATTGGTAATTTTATCAATGGTGAGTTGTGGGGGAAGCCGACAGATTTGCCTTGGGCAGTTATTTTTCCTAATGATTACCAACAATTAGCAAGACATCCGTCGCAGCTTTATGAAGCGGCTTTAGAGGGTTTAGTTTTGTTTATTATTCTCTATTGGGCTTCTAGTCGAAACTGGGCTTTGGGGCGAGTCAGTGGCTTGTTCTTGTTTGGTTATGGCGTGGCGAGATTTGTCGTTGAGTTCGTTCGTTTACCCGATGCTCATATAGGCTATATTGCCTTTGGCTGGCTGACGAAAGGACAACTTTTAACGATTCCGATGATGATTATTGGACTTTATTTCCTATTGAGAAAGGTAAAAGCATGAAACAGTATTTAGACCTGCTCGAACACTTATTAGAAAATGGGGCGACAAAAACAGATCGCACGGGCACGGGAACACTCAGTGTTTTTGGCTATCAAATGCGTTTTGATTTGGCGAAGGGATTTCCTCTAGTCACCACAAAAAAACTGCATTTAAAGTCAATTATCCACGAGCTGATTTGGTTTTTAAATGGTGATACCAATATTGCTTATCTCAACGAAAATGGTGTTTCTATTTGGGATGAGTGGGCAGATGAACAAGGCGATTTAGGTCCAGTTTATGGACATCAGTGGCGAAGTTGGGGAAATCCCGATGGCACAACCGTTGACCAAATTAGCGAAGTGATTGAGCAAATAAAAACAACGCCAGATTCACGCCGCATGATTGTCAGTGCTTGGAATGTCTCTGATGTGGGCAATATGGCTTTGCCGCCTTGTCATGCGCTTTTTCAATTTTACGTGGCAGATGGTAAGTTATCTTGTCAACTTTATCAGCGTTCTTGTGATGTGTTTTTAGGCGTGCCTTTTAATATCGCGAGTTATGCTTTATTGACTCATATGTTTGCCAAAGCGACAGGCTTAGAAGTTGGCGAATTTATTTGGACAGGGGGCGACGTGCATTTGTACAGTAATCATATTGAACAAGCCAAGCTTCAACTCACACGCAAGCCTTACGATTTGCCAAAATTAAATATCTTAAGAGATGTCGATAGTATTTTTGACTATCGATTTGAAGATTTTGAAATAGCTGGATACCAAGCACACCCACATATTTCGGCACCTGTTGCCGTTTAGTTAATTGAGAGAGTCACTATTTTGATTTTTAAAAGTAAAAAAAATAAGGCAAAAAAACAGTCTAAGTCAAGTCCAGCCAGCGATAAATCCCAAAATAATGATGCTCAAGCATCAGAGACAAAGGCAGCGTCTAACGATAAAAATACGAGCAAACAGACTAATGAAAAAGGCAAACAGCGAAAAAAAAGGGGTTCTTTTTGTAAAAAGTTGATTTACTTGATATTGGGTGTGGGGATTTTGTGCTTCCTTTTGTTACTTTTTTCTCTATGGCTGTACTCTCGGGTATTAAATGATAAATATCACATTGATAGTGCCATGAAGGGTTCTCTGTGGGAACTGCCTTCACGCGTTTATGCGCGTCCTGCTGAATTTTATGTTGGGGCTGAGATTAAGTTAAAAGATTTGGAAACAGAGCTGAAGTATCTCAACTATCAGCCAAATAGAGCCGTTGACAAGCCAAAAACGTATTGGCGAAAGGGTAATCAGATACTCATTAATAAAAGTGCCTTTTCTTTTTGGAATGGTAAAGAACCTCAACAGCTGATCAGAATGACGGTACAAAAGGGCAAGGTTACCGACCTAATGGATATGGAACGCGTTGAGCCTATTGCCATTACTCGTTTAGAACCATTGTTGATTGGTTCTGTTTATCCTAAGCATGGGCAGGATAGGGTATTAATTAACTTGGAAGAAACCCCAAGTATTTTGGTCGATACGCTATTGGCAACCGAAGATAGGCGTTTTTATGAACATATGGGGATTGACCCTAGAGGTTTGGCAAGAGCCTTATTTCAAGCGATTAAAACTCGAAAAGTACGCCAAGGAGCGAGTACGCTGACACAACAATTTGTTAAAAACCATTTCTTAAATAGAAAACGAAGTATCTCTCGTAAGGTTAAAGAAGCGATTATTGCTGTTATGCTGGAAAGACGCTACTCCAAAAAAGAAATTCTAGAAGGCTACTTAAATGAAATCTTTTTGGGACAAGATGGTGGTAGGGCGATTCATGGCTTCGGTTTGGCCTCACAATTTTATTTTGGTAAGCCATTAAAGGATTTGGGTGTTCATCAAATTGCTAGCTTGATTGCTTTAGTTCGTGAGCCCGTTAGGGCGAATCCTTATCGCCATGAACAATATGCAAAAAAACGTCGAAATCTGATTTTAACCGTAATGGCTAAACAAAAGCTCATCACTGAACAAGATGCAGAATTAGCGAAATCATTGCCATTAGATATTTTGGCAAAAAAAGAGCGTATTAAAAAAGACCGCTATTACTCTTTCCTACAACTGGTGCATCATCGTTTAGAAAAAGAATATGACAAAAATGCATTGGCATCGGGTCTAAATATTTTCACGACGTTAAACCCGATTATTCAGGATACGGCTGAAAAAGCAGTTTCTGATGGTTTGAATACCATTGAAAAACGCCACCGAATTAAGAAAAACTTCTTACAAGCTGCTTCTGTTATCGTGAATTCTGCAACAGCGGAAATTGTCGCTGTAGTTGGTGATAGAGATAATAGACGTCATGGCTATAATCGTGCTTTCCAAGCTAAGCGTCAACCCGGTTCATTATTGAAGCCAGTGCTTTATTTATCGGCTTTGGAATACCCAGGACGTTATAACTTAGCAACTTTTATTGACGATTCTCCACTGGTGTACAAAAAAAATGGCGAAGTTTGGAAGCCGAAAAACTATTCTAAACGCAATAAAGGGCACGTAATGCTGATTGATGGTTTGGTTAAGTCTTATAATATTCCTACTGCTAGAATTGGCTTGGATATTGGTATTGATGACTTTATCGGGCGTTTAGAGGATTTGGGTGGTCCCAAAGGATTGCCTAAATACCCTTCAATTGTCTTAGGCTCTGTCGCCATGAGTCCTTTGGAAGTGGCAGAAATTTATGAGTCACTGGCAAATGGCGGTTATCGCATGCCTTTACGGGTCATTACCAGTATTACTGATGCCTATGACAGACCGCTGAGTCGCTATCCGCTCAACAGCGTTCAGGTTATCTCTGAGCAGCCTTATTATCTCATTATCAAAGCCATGCAAGACGTTGTTAGAAGAGGTACAGCTGTCAGATTGAAGCAGAAAATCTCTCGCCGCTTAAATATTGCCGGCAAAACGGGAACCACCGATGACTATCGCGACAGTTGGTTTGCCGGTTTTTCAGGTAATTACCTCAATGTCGTTTGGGTAGGGAATGATGATAATAAAAAAACAGGCTTATCGGGTAGCAAAGGTGCGATGAGAGTTTGGATGGATATTATGAAAGATCTGCCGCTGAAGCCGCTTTCTGTAAGACGACCAGAAGGTGTGGTTAATTTTGATATTGATGCTTATACGGGGAAAGTGTTGCCTAAACATTGTCCTCGTACAGGAAAAGTCATTCGACTACCATTTATTATCGGTTCGGAGCCTATGAATAATGGTTATTTGCCATCGGAATGCCCTTCGTCAATAAACTTAGAATCGTTTGAGGAATCCGTACCGATAGATTATACTATCCCGTATTAGATTCATTCAAATGTAACAATAATTTATTAAATTTAGCTATACTTTACGTTGTTAACGTATTTTTAGTGTGGGAGTTTTTATATGATGAAAAAAGTGTCAACTTCGGCTTTATTGCTTGTAGCTTTAGGGCTGACGGGGTGTTCTAACTTGTTATACAGTGGGAAAACAGCACCAGTTTACTCGGGGCAACATATTAGAAACTCATCGGGTCGTGCTGTGACTATTATTAATCCGAATACATCTGGTAGTACAGTTAATATGGGTTATACGACAAATGCCATTGAGAATCCACAGGGCGTTGTCAATGCAGGCGCAATTGAAAATCCTAATGCAGTCCCGATGGTTGTCAATAACTCTCAAAATAGCCCCTATGTAATGGGAGGTGCGGCTCGTCCAGTAGGGATGACGAATACTAATCCACAACAGGATATTTTAGGGCAAAATGATGCACTGACGGCAGTGAATTCTGTGTCGTATTCTCAGCAAGGAACGCAAGGCGTCAATAATGGCACCATGCAACAAGCTCAAGCAAATGCGGCAATGCAACAAGCCCAAGCTATGCCAGTAGGGTCTCAAGTGCAATCGAAGGCTCAGTCAGCACTTCCTTCTACAGCCGTTAGTCGTCCGACGGCAGTAGTTAATAATCAGGTGGCACAACAGCAAGTACCACAACAACAAGTGCCACAACAAACGCCACCAAAACAAGCGGTTACTCAACAGAGTACAAAAGCTAATCCATCAGCACCACAAAGTGCCACGAAATCCCTGCTACAACAGGCAAGAGCTGCCGTTTCGGCAGGTGATTATGACAAGGCTGCATCTGCTTTGGAAAGAGCCTACCGCATAGAGCCAGGCAATGCGAAAATCTTGTATGATATTGCTCAAATTCGCTATGCTCAAGGTAACTATGTGCAGGCTCAATCCTTTGCAGGAAGAGCGGCTAGCTACACAGCAGGAAACCCCAAGTTGGCGAAAAAAGTTTGGACAATTCTGGCAAACTCAAGAAAAGCCTTAGGCAATGCTTCTGGGGCAGCAGCAGCGGCTCAAAAAGCGGCGAGCTTCAAGTAAGTTATACTTGACTGCATGACGTGACACAGTCAAAAAAAGTTTCTGCGTTTTTTCAACAGGGTGGCGGTTTATCCGACACCCTGTCTCATTTTGAGTTAAGAGAAGGGCAAGTTCAGCTAGTTGATGCCATTGAAACGGCGATAGAAAACCGCCAGCATTTGATTGCCGAAGCCGGAACGGGGATTGGAAAAACCTTTTCTTATCTTTTGCCAGCACTCTTTAATCAAAAACAAGTCTTTGTCTCTACGGCAACCAAGCACTTACAAGATCAAATTTTCTTCAAAGATTTACCCATCATTGAAAAGGCAATTGGACGTAAAGTTTCCGCCTGTTTATTAAAAGGGCGCAGTAATTACTTTTGCCACTATCGCTATGAGACTTTTTTTCAGTCCGCTTTTAAATTAACCAAACGCCAATCCGAGCAATCGGCTAAATTACTGTCGTGGTCAAAAAAAACGACCAGTGGTGATTTATCTGAAGTGACCGATTTTATCGATGAAGATCAGGCTTTTCAAAAAAAAATCTCTTCAACCGCGGAAAACTGTTTAGCGGGTGAATGCCCTTATTTTGATGAATGCTTTGTGCAAAAAGTGCGAGAAAGGGCGAAGAAGTCCGAAGTTGTCATCGTTAATCACGCTTTATTAATGGCGGATATCGTTCTTAAACAAACGGGATTTGCCGAAATTTTACCTGAAGTTGATGTTGTCGTTATTGATGAGGCACATCATTTGCCCAAAATCGCGACACAGGCATTTGCTCAACAAATCAGTGCCAACCAGCTAGTTGAACTAGCCAAAGACTCTCGTCAAGCCTACTTAAAAGAAGCCGGGGATATTGCTGGCTTTGAAGACACGATAGAGCACTTGCTCTTAGCCATTAGAGAGTTCCGCGAGGCCTTGGCTGAAGATGTCTCCGAAGGGCAAATACAACTCGGTCAATTAAAGCAGCTCAAAAAACCCTATCAGCAATTTAAATTGTTGATGCAGGCATTTGCACAATATTTACAAGCGATGGAGATATTGGTGGCGCGAAGTGCAGAATTAAATAGTTTGTATGAGCGTAGCCAAGAAATGGCAGAACGCATAAAGATGATTTTCATGCCAGCAGAAGCTTCGACGCCATCAGAAAGCGAATCCCAGAATGACGGTACTAAAAGTGAGATAGAGCCTCTGACGACGGTACAACAGTCTGTTGCGATTTTAGAGTGGCGAGAAGATTATTTTTGTGCCTCACGTTTGCCAATACATTTGGGGTACCGCTTTCGCGACATCATGAGTGCTTATGCAGACAGTTGGATATTTGTGTCGGCGACTTTATCCGTGGGTGCCTCGTTTAACTTTTTTATTAATGCGTTGGGACTCCCTAGTGATTTGCCCACTTTGATAGTTGATTCGCCTTTCGACTATCCCAACCATGCCGTAATTCATGTGTTAGCGGATTTACCGAACCCCAATGCCCCTGATTTTGTGAAATCTCTTGTGAAAGCTTCTTTGCCTATTTTAAGAAAGACGAAAGGCAGAGCATTTATGCTGTTTACCAGCTATAGAAATTTACATGAGGCGGCGGAGCGTATGGCGGATAGTGAGTTTCGTTTGTTCGTTCAGGGAGATATGCCCAAAGCTCAGTTAATCGAGGCGTTTATCAATAGTGATAATTCAGTGTTGATGGGAACGGTGAGCTTTTGGGAAGGTGTTGATGTTGCTGGTGAACAATTGTCTTGCGTCATTATTGACAAAATTCCTTTCCCTTCACCAGCAGACCCAATCATTGCCGAGCAAGCTCGATTTGTTGAACGGCAGGGCGGCAATGCTTTTGCCAGCTGTTATATCCCCAAAGCGGCAACTTTGTTAAAGCAAGGGGCAGGGCGATTAATTCGTAGTCACCACGACAAAGGTGTGTTAGTCTTTGGCGACAATCGGTTAATTCACAAAGGCTATGGCAAGCAGTTAATCAAAGCAATGCCACCGGCTAAACAAGTGAACAGAGAAGATTTATTCAGTTTTATCGAAAAGAAATTAGTATGAAAGTATTTAAAAATGGTATTTTGGGCTTAGAAACAACGACCAATATTTGTTCGGTAGTGTTGTCTTGTCAGGGCGAAATTATTCAGCGAGTGACAGAAAAGGCACGTTCGCACAGTAAAACGATTTTACCGATGGTTGCAGAGGTATTGGCTGAGGCACAAATGAGCATGTCTGATATTGAGGCAATTGCTTGTACACAAGGACCGGGGAGCTTTACTGGCGTTCGCATTGGTATCGGTGTGGCAAAAGGGCTAGCTTACGGTCAAGATATTCCCATTTATCCCGTTTCTCCACTAGCGACAATTGCTTATCAAGCGTTACAAGAAAATCCACATGAAGAAAAAGTACTGGCGATGATGGATGCTAGAATGGGGGAGCTTTATGTGGGCGAGTACGAAAAATCACCGATTGCTAACGATGAAGTAGAGGGACTATTTATCCCTCAAATCATAGGCTCAGAACAATTAACTTCACTATCTAAAATAACCGTAGAAAATCAGTTTTGTGCCGGTACTGGCGTTGAGGCTTATCACTCGGAGCTGTTACAAGCTAAGGCAAAATTGAGCGAAGTCTATTTTCCATACGCAAAAACAGTCATTGAATTAGCTCAACTCGATGACATTCAGACGGTTACTGCTGAAACGTTTAAACCTGTTTATCTGCGTAATAAAGTCACTTATTAAAATATATTTGATACGGGTGCAACCTGCCTCTACGAAAGTAGTAAATCTATAAAGTGTGTTTGTGGAAAATTATTGCTTCTTTGGGTTATTAAAATTTTCCTTTAGGCGGTGTGAAAATGCCTCAACGCGTTGCCAGTCGGTATATTCTCTGACGCTATTTAAGTCAGTGTCTCCTTTGGTGAGCCACATGATGAAGCGAATAATATACTTGTCAAAAAAGCGATAGCTTGGGTAGTTGAGTTTTCCTGCGAAAACATCAACGACATCGGGTTGCCAATTGACGCTTGCTAAAAACTTTTTGACGTAGTTGCTGGTTTCGGGCGTGTTGCGATTGGCTTTTCTTGCCGTGAGGTTGACGCTAAAAAAAGCCGTTGTTTTTTCATTGAGCAAGTGCTGATGATTTTTAATAAAATGGGTCATGGACTTGAGGTGTTTTCCATAGCGAACCGCAGCCCCAAAAACGATACCATTGTAGCGTTCTAAATCTTTTGCCGTAAAATCTTCTACAGCAATCAAATCAACGGATGAATAACGGTCATTTAGGTGATTGGCAATTGTTTCACAGATTTTTTTTGTGTGGCCATCGTGGCTAGCGTAAATTATTGCAATGTTCATTTTTTCTCAATTATAGTGGAATATGATACCGTCATTCTGACGATGGTATTCAGTGAACTAGATTAGTTTTTAATACAAGGGTTAATCAGGCGATGTGGCAGGGTGTTTTATAAAAATGCGGTAAAAAATGGGGGCATAAAAAATAAATGCCAAACTCACCAAAATGCCCGGTAAATAAATGGCAAACCATACATAATTACCGCCAAGTCCCACAGCCAACGAACGACTGCTTGCGGCCAAAAATAAGCACAGCAGCCCCAAACGGCTGATATAAGGATAAATCAAATCAAGTCCACTGTGGCGAAGCCCTGCAATATTGAAAACTTGGTAAATCATCAATAATAATCCGCCAATGGCAATTAGGTGAAAGGGTAGAACGGGGTTAAACAGTAGCGACTGACTAACTCCGATTAACGCCAACCCTCGCCATGCATAACCAACGCCAATCAGCAGCATGGTCAGGTAGAGCCAGCGGACATAGTGGCGTTTTAGCAGTACGGGGAAATGCCATTCTCTCAAACGCCCAATCATAACACCACTGATGGCAAGATTTATCCAGCCCTCGATAACGCTGTTGTGTAAGGCGATATTACTGATAACGAGTACGTAAAATAGCCAAACCGCTAAATTTTTATAAAATGGATTGGGAATAAAGCGGCTATCTAGTTGTCCGTTGTCTTCTAGTGCTTGCGTGCCTAAAGCTCGACTGATTCGGAAAGTAATCAGTGCAACGCCCATGATTTCAATATGTAGTAACTGCTGCCAATCAAAAGGTGATAGGACGTGCTGATGCCACATTTTTACCGAAAACCATACCGTTATTCCAAAGGTGGCAGCAATAAACCCTAAAACACTCAACTGGCGATCATCTCGTTTTCGCCAAACCAACCACGTCGCTAGAACAAATAGGTAAAGCCAATAAAGACTCATTAAGATAAGCCCCGTTGCCAGTGATAAAGAAGCACTGAGTGTTGACAGTAACCACAATACCCATAACGTTTGCATAAAGCGTTTAAGTGAGATGTTATCGTGTGTCCATTCGGGGATGGCGGTAAATAAAAAGCCAGCGTAAACAGTGCCTGCCAGACTTTGCAAAAAGAAAAAAACATGTAAATTCAGCGGATCTGTTGGGACTTTCCACCAACCTGAAATGGCAATGGACCAACAGAGGGCGGCGATAACGGCAATGACCGTTCCCGTTAGAAAAAATAAACGAAAAGGTGCGGCTGAGAAATCAGTAATAATCGCTGAAAAGCTGGCTAAACGTTTTTCTGCTGAGTGCTTTTGGGAAGTCTGATTGCTCATGAATTCACCTGCCAAAATTCAGGGAGTAGGTGATTTTCGATAAAGTGTGCGTTGCGTTCTGGATAGGGCGTGTCTATATTAATCACTCGCTGGCATTGTGTGGGCTTTTTGTCAGCAAGAATATAGATTTTGTGAGCCATCCTAATCGCTTCGTATCTATCGTGAGTGACTAAAATGATGCTCATGTTGTGTTCGCTAACACGCTGCAATATTAGGTTTTGCAAAGTCTGTTTGAGTTCAAAATCCAGTGCGGAAAAAGGCTCGTCCATTAGTAATAGTTGTGGCTCGGTGATTAAAGCACGCCCAAGTGCCACTCGCTGCCGCATGCCCCCTGAAAGCTCATGAGGGTATTTGTGCCAATCATCACTGTCGAGTTCTAACTGTAAAAGCAGTTTTTTGATTTTTTCTTGGACAGTGTCTTTTTCGGCATCCTTGCGTACCAAGGCAATATTTTCCCATGCAGTTCGCCAGGGTAGTAAACGGTGTTCTTGAAATAAATAAGTGGTGCGTGAAAATCGATTGTCAATTGTGCCTGATTCTTTATCAATAATACCAGCAACCAAACGCAAAATAGTCGTTTTCCCGCAACCCGAAGGACCGTACAAGCACGCAACTTCTCCCGCGTTGAGGGAAAAATCAAAGTCTTCAATAATGGTTTCCCCCATTAAATCAGCAGTGAGTTTTTTAAGTTGCAGTGTGCTTGTCATTAAGATAAGAGTTGACTAGTTTAGTAGTGAACTAAACTACGCACTTGAACATCAGGGCATTGTTGCATGATTTTTTCTCTGCCACCTAGTCCGTCTAATTCCATTACGAAAACACAGGCTGGCACAATTGCACCGTGGTCTTGTAAGATTTTTACGCAAGCTGCCATGGTGCCACCCGTTGCCAAAACATCATCGATAAGAACAACGCGTTGTCCTTCGATAATATCTTCGGCGTGCATTTGTAACATGTCTGTGCCGTATTCCAATTCGTACTCAACCCCACAAGTCTTTCTAGGAAGTTTTCCCGGTTTGCGAATAGGCAAAAATCCAGTGCCTAAACGATAGGCAAGGGCAGAGCCAAACATAAAACCGCGTGCTTCAGGGCAAGCCAATTGCTCAGGGGCAATGGCTTCGTCTTCGCAGACTTCTGCCAGTAAATCAATGACTGTTTTGAAAGCATTAGCGTGTCCAATTAATGGCGTTATGTCTTTAAAGTTAACACCTGCTTTTGGATAGTCGGGAATATTGAGAATATAATCTTGCCAATTCGTGTTGTTTTGCTCAGTCATGTTAGTTGCCTCGTGTTATAATGCCGCCCATTATAACGAAAAACAGCCATATTATGAATAATGTTTTTAATCTCGATCTTATCGAAAAGTATAGTGCTCAAGGGCCACGCTATACTTCTTACCCAACGGCTGTGCAATTTAATGATCAATTAGATGCTCATCGTTTTTCTCAGTTAATTGAGAAAAGTAATGATACGGGCAAAGATTTATCGCTTTATGCACATATTCCTTTTTGTGATACGGTTTGCTACTACTGTGGCTGTAACAAAGTTATTACTAAAAATAGAAAACACACGAAGCCTTATCTCGATCATATAGAACGAGAAGTGCAAATGGCTGCTGAAAAAATCGATAGCAACCGCAAAGTAGTACAGTCACACTGGGGTGGTGGAACGCCGACTTACCTTAATCGTGAAGAACAATTTCGTTTAAATGCCATTTTGCGTGACAATTTTAATTTTGTTGGCGACGACGAAGGTGAATTCTCAATTGAAATTGATCCGCGAACGGTTACGCCATCCAGTATTGCTGATTTGCGAGAAATGGGCTTTAACCGTCTATCTTTTGGCGTTCAAGATTTTGATTCTCAGGTACAGGTGGCAGTCAACCGCATACAAAGCGAGGCAGAAACCAAATTGGCGATTGAAGAAGGTCGCCGTCAAGGCTTTCACTCCATTTCTTTGGACTTGATTTATGGTTTGCCTTTGCAGACCAAGAAAAGTTTTGAGCGAACCATCGATAAAATTATTGAGCTGTCGCCAGATCGCATCGCAATTTTTAACTATGCGCATTTACCGCATATTTTTAAAGTTCAAAAAATCATTAAAGAAGGGCAATTGCCTGCTTCACAAGAAAAACTTAACTTGTTAGAGATGTCGATTAACCGCTTAATGGAGGCTGGTTATGTGTTTATTGGTTTGGACCATTTTGCCAAACCCGACGATTCGCTGGTAAAACACCAGAATGACGGTACTTTATATCGAAATTTCCAAGGTTACTCGACTTTTTCAGAATGTGATTTGTTGGGCTTTGGTATGAGCTCTATTTCGCAAGTTGGCGACAGCTACTCACAAAATGTGAAAGGAAAAGATGACTACTACGAAGCAATTGATGCTGGGAAATTGCCAACAATTCGCGGCGTAGAGCTGAACCAAGATGATATTATTCGTCGCAAGGTGATTACAGAAATTATGTGTAATATGGCACTGGATTTTGATAAAATCGGCAAAGAATTCGATATTGATGCACGCCAATATTTTGCCAATGAAATACCCAATTTACAGCCTATGCACGATGATGGGTTGTTACAAATAACGGATGAAGGCTTTGTTGTTAAAGAACCGGGGCGTTTGCTCATTCGCAATATCGCTATGGTTTTCGATATTTACTTGCCTCAGGCGAGTCAAAAATCATTCTCAAAGGTTATATAGATTATGTTTGAAAAAAAACTTAAACAACACGTGGAAACTTTCCAGCAGTTAATGACCATTCGCGAGCCCATACAAGCAGGTGCGGATATGATTGCTGAGACGTGTTTGTCAGGACGTACTGTCTTTGCCTGTGGTAATGGCGGTAGTGCAGCGGATGCACAACACTTTTCTGCAGAATTGACAGGACGCTACACCAAGGATAGAGCTTCCTATGCAGGGATTGCATTGACAGTTGACACCTCGGCCTTAACAGCAATTGGCAACGATTATGGCTATGACCGCGTTTTTTCTCGTCAGTTAGAGGGATTGGGGCGAAAAGACGATGTATTGTTGGGAATTTCAACTTCTGGCAATTCTCAAAATGTAATCGAAGCGGTGAATGTCGCTAAGGACAAAGGCATGAAAACGATTGCTTTATTAGGTCGTGATGGCGGCAAACTAAAAGATTTAGTCGACGTTGCTGTTGTCGTACCGTCTGATGTTACCGCCCGAATCCAAGAAGCCCATATTTTTGTTTTACATTACTTTTGTGAGCAGTTAGAACCACAATGATAGATAATTTAGATAGTCATTACTCAAACCGTGAAGACGGCGAGTTAGCCCAATTAAAAACGCCACCGCATTCTGATGAAGCAGAAGAGGCGGTGATTGGGGCTTTATTAATTGATAACGATTGTTGGGAAAAGGTTTCTGACCATTTATCGAGTTCAGATTTTTATCGTTTACAGTACCGATTGGTTTTTGCGGCGATTGAAGAGCTGGCAGTAAAGTTTCAACCATTTGATTATGTCACGGTCATTGATGCTTTGCGAAAAGACGAAAAGCTGGAAATGATTGGTGGTGAGAACTATGTCACAGCAATTGTCGAACGAACTTTATCCAGTGCCAATGTCGAGGTTTACGCACGATTGGTGCGAGATAAATCCATTTTGCGACAGTTGATTGAAACCAGTGGCGATATTGCTGAGTTGGGTTACTTCCCTGGGCAACATGAGACTAAAGACGTTTTGGACATGGCGGAACAAAAGGTCTTTAAAATTGCCGAGCAGTACGAAAGCAATACACGTGAGGGCTTTGTCAAAGTCAATCAGCTTTCTGGTAAGGCATTAAAACGCATCGAAGCGCTTTCTAAACAAGAAGGCACGGTCACGGGCTTGCCAACGGGGTGGAAAGATTTTGATGAGCAAACTTCGGGAATGCAGCCTGGTGATTTAATTATCGTGGCTGCACGTCCTGCCATGGGTAAAACGGCATTTTGTTTGAATATTGCCCATAACGTTGCCTTGCAAAGTCGCGTTAACGTGGCGTTTTTCTCACTGGAAATGCCGGGTGATCAGTTGGTTATGCGTTTGATTTCTAGCTTGGGAGAAATTAATCAAGGGCATTTGCGAACGGGTAAGTTAGCCCCTAACGAATGGAAAAAACTCAAAAATCCACTGCACTTATTATCGGATGCTCCATTATTTATTGACGATAACCCAGGGTTGACACCAACCGAATTGCGTTCTAAATGTCGTCGATTAGTTCGGGAAAATGGTCCTTTGGGCTTGGTGGTGGTCGATTATCTTCAGCTGATGGAAGTTCGAGGTAGCAATGAGTCTCGTGTTAACCAGGTTTCTGAAATTTCTCGTTCATTAAAAATGCTGGCAAAAGAATTTGAATGTCCTGTGATTGCCTTATCTCAGCTAAACCGTAGTTTGGAGCAGCGACCTAATAAACGCCCCGTAGTTTCAGACTTGCGAGAGTCAGGTGCTATTGAGCAGGATGCCGATATTATCACCTTTATTTATCGTGGTGCTGTTTATGCAGGTGAAGATAATCCTGAAAAACAAAGAGATAGAACCGCAGAAATTATTATTGGTAAGCAGCGTAATGGTCCAATTGGGACGATTAAATTGACCTTCATGGGTGAATATACCAAATTTGTCGACTATGCGGCGATGCCCGAAAACGTGCCATTTGATTAAATTCATTATCCTAAATCTAATACTCAAACTAACTGTAAAAAATGAGAGCAGCGAAAAAAGTTATTTCAAAAGCCAATTTGCGATATAATTTAGATGTCTTATCATCACTCGCGCCACAATCAAAATGCGTTGCGGTGGTTAAGGCCAATGCGTATGGCAGTGAAGCTGAAAAAGTTTTTGAGGCTTTATCTGATGCGGATTTGTTGGCAGTGGCAGAAATTGGTGAGGCGATAAAAATCCGACAAGCAGGGGCTAAAAAAACTATCTTGTTATTAGAGGGCGTGTTTGAGGCTTCGGAGCTTGAGATTGCCATCAATGAAAATTTTGAGCCTGTCGTTGCGACTTTTCAGCAATTACAGTGGTTGCTTGATTTGGTACCGTCATTCTCTAGGGTTTGGTTTAAGCTGGATACGGGCATGGGGCGTTTGGGCTTTCAAGCTGAGGATGCTGACAAGGCCATGCAGCAGTTATTGACGAGATACCATCAAGGCAATGTCGTTATCATGACGCATTTTTCCGATGCAGACAATCCTAACCGCGAGAAAACACGACAACAAATCGCCTGTTTTGACGAATTTGCAGCTAAGTATCCACACTGTGAGCAGAGTTTATGTGGTTCAGCAGGGATTTTGGCTTATCCTGAGGCGCATCGCGATTATATTCGTCCTGGTATTGCTTTGTACGGTGCTTCACCTTTTAAGGGAAACTACGGGGAAGACCACGATTTAAAATCAGTAATGACCCTAAAAACAGCCGTTTTGTCCGTAAAATCTTTTAAAAAAGGCGACCCTATTGGTTATGGAGAAGCTTATCGTCTACAGAATGACGGTACCATTGCGATTTGTGAAATCGGTTATGCGGATGGCTACTCTCGATTTATTCCCAACGGCACCCCGATACGCATTAATGGTAATGAATATAAAGTGGCTGGACGCGTGGCAATGGATATGATTGCGGTACTTGTTGATAACAAAGTTAAGCCAGGTGACGAAGTCATTTGTTGGGGAGAAAGGCTTCCTATTGAGCGTGTTTGCGAATATGCCCAAACAATTCCCCATCAATTGTTAACCACCGTAACAGAGCGTCCTAGAAAAGTCATTGAAGATGACTAGCAAGTGGGTCTGATGACATAAAGATTGTGACGATGGAATCGTTATTGTGTCGTTTATACGAGGTAAGTTTTGAGAACAAAGGAACAACACATTATTGAAAGTGCCATGGCACTTTTTGCCAAATATGGTTATGACCAAATTGGTATGGACTTTATTGCATCAGAGTCCAAAGTGTCAAAAATGACTATCTATAAATATTTTCCCACCAAAGAAAAATTGTTTGAAGCCGTTCTTATCGAGAGAGAAAAACAGTTTCAAAAAGCAATCCTTGAAAAAGTTAATCAACAAATTAACCCAATTGATAAAATCAAATCCATTTTTATTTTTTATCATCAATGGTTTAATCAAAATGACTTTAATGGCTGCTTATTTATCAATTCGACGTATATTTTTGCGAATAAAAATGCCAATTTTAGACAGTTAATCAAAAGTAAAAAGGATGTGACTAGGCAGTTCATTACAGATATTTTAAGCTCAGTGACAGTGCCAAAGAATGCAGAAAAGCTCGCCGCCGATATTATAAAATTACTTGATGGTGCAATTGTTGCCGCTCAAGTTAAAGAGGCTGGAGAAAATCCAGCCATTGACGCTTGGGATGCTGTCTTGTCGTTATTTAAAGCAAATAATATCAACGACCAATCTTCACTTTCTTTTTAAGGCGTGCGGTGAAAATATGATTAAAGGACAATGCCTTTGTGGTACCGTAAAATTTATCCTACATTACGACAAGCTCAAATGTTACAGCTGTCACTGTGGTTTATGTCGAAAAGCTACGGGGACGTTCTCGAATGTTGCAACAATGGTCGATGCTGATTTATTTGAATTCACGTCTGGTACTAATCACATTCGTGCATTTACTAGGGTAACTGGATTTCAAGTCAATTTTTGTGAGACTTGTGGTTCTTCCTTGCCTAAAAAATTAAGGAATACCGATAAATATTGGGTCCCAATTGGACTATTGGAAAATGATGAAACTATCGATATTACTTTAGTTGCTCACATTCACTTGGCTAGTAAGGCTCACGGGGATACACAAATTCTACCGAGCGAGTGTGCGACATTTTCAGATAGCCCAGGAATAGATAAAGTTGCCCAATTGCTCAATAACTAATGATGAGATAGTGAAGTATAAAATATAGTCGTGACAAAAAATCTCTACAAAGTACGCTATCGAAGACCGTACAGCGAGTGAGGTAAGGGGAGACAACACCATATTATAATGTACCTAGCCGGTCACTGCGAGGGAGGAACGAGCGTGGCGGTGGCGGTCTCTGTACGTCGGTCTTGTAGAGAAGCAATGCTTGCGTCTCTACATTATTGGAGATTACCACGTCACACGTCACTATCGCTGCCAAAGACACTTGGGTCATCGCAGTATTCTAGATTACCACGTCACACGTCACTATCGCTCCTTGCAAAGACGTGTCGTTTTCAGGGCTTGCTGTTGAGGACAGTATAAGTATACGGCAAGCGGTACAACACGGTGCAACGCCGTAGTGATAATTAGGTGGCTTGACTATAATTTAAAAGTATCGTCAACGTTAGCAAAGTAATCAGCAATGAAATGACAATTGCTAGAGAGGCTTCCTCGCTAAAATAATCATATTTACGAGCGAAAACATACACGCCAGCACCAATGGGTTGAGCAGCCATAATAACCGCGGTGATAAACCAAATATCTACTTCCACATGAGCGGCTAATAACACTAATGCCAAACAGGTGGCTAAAGGCTGTAAAATGACTTTAAACCCGATAATAGAAAATATCCATTTGATTTTTTGACTCAACATCTCTTTGTTAATGCTAATTTGAGATAAGCCAATCCCTAAAGCAAACAACGCCGTTGGGCCTGCCGCTCCCGATAAAAACTCTGCAAGTCTTTTAATAAAATGGGGCAGTGGTATTTCAAAAATAGAAAAAATAACGCCAAAAATAACGGACAGTGTGAGCGGATTTTTAACCGTGGTAATGAATGCGTTGGCAATGGTTTTCAGTAAACTGTTTTTTTGTTGCTCATAGACATCATGAGTAATGATGACTGCCATGATAGCTGGAATATTGTGGAGAATTGTAGCGATTGCAGCAGGAACGGCAGCCTGAGGTCCAAATGCCATTAATAGAATCGGAATTCCCATATAGCCAGTTGTGCCATAGCAGGATGCCATGGCAATAATGGCAGCTTTAGGATTGCTTACGTCATTTAATCGAGCGAATATTATGCCTGCTAAATAGGCAATGGCAATACCCAATAATGTGGCAAAGATAAAGTTTGTTTGTAGCATTTCTTGAGGCTGTGCCTGTGCTACCGACAAAAATAGTAAAGCAGGCAAAGCAACGAATAAGACGTAAGTATTGATTAGTCCTTCTGATTCTTTGGAAAAGTTATTTTTCTTACCAAAAATAAAACCAATGAATATTACTAAGAAAATAGGAAGAATAATTGTAAGCATGGAGTCACCAAATGAATGATTGCAGTGGGAGAGGGATTTCTCTAACTGAGAATAATTGTACTGTACCGTTCTGTACAATTCAAGTTAAAGTCTATTCTGAGATAAAATAATCGCGACAAAGATTGTCGCTAAAGAAAGTTTAGTAGGGGCTTAACTGATTGGTTTAATAGTAAGGTGACTGAAACGCAAGCTTTGCTGGGTTATGTTAGTGAAGTGTAACTCGCTGACTCTAGTATGTGAGATTTTTGTTTGAATTAACGTGTAGGGCGTACGCATACGCCCTACAGTTTTGTCTATTAATGTCATTGATTAAAAAACTAGATAGTTATTATCGTTTCGTTTTTGCCCATAGGCTTGGTTGAAAATCCTTGCCGACTTCGTTTTCTAGTCCTAGGCAATGCACAAATAACGCCATGCGGACAGGAATGCCATTTGCGGCTTGGGTGAAGATTTTTAGTCGACTGTCATCATCAAAATCGGTAGTTAAATCAAATGCACCTTCTCTCGTATCTCTAGGTAGTGGGTGCATGATAATGGCATCAGACTTTGCATTGGGTTCTAGTAACGCTTTATTGATACTAAATAAGTCGTCGATACTGTTATCATCGCTTAAACGCTCTTGTTGAATACGAGTACAGTAGATGACATCGGCTTGTTGAATGCCTTTTTCTGCACTTGTGAAGATTTTAACTTGATGTCCTGCCGCTTGTATTTTTTCGATAATTGAAGCAGGCATTGCCAGTGCGTCGGGAGAGACAAAGTGGAAAGTCAGATTGTCATAAAGTGACAGTAGTTTAGACAGTGAATGTACGGTCCGACCATGTTTCAAGTCACCTGTCATGGCTATAACTGAGCCTTCAATCTTTTTGCCTAATTTTTCAAATTCACTAGAAATGGTGTACAAATCCAATAATGCCTGAGTTGGGTGTTCGCCAGGTCCATCCCCACCATTAATGACGGGAACTTCTGCGTATTGGGCAAAGTCTGCAACAGCACCTTGTTCAGGGTGGCGCATAACAATAACGTCTGCATAAGCTGAAATGACGCGTGCGGTATCCGATAAGGATTCGCCTTTTGAAATTGAGGAAAATGAAAATCCCGTGGTATCGCAAATATCTCCACCAAGACGGGCAAAAGCAGAGTGGAAACTCATGCGAGTTCTCGTACTTGCTTCAAAAAAGAGGTTGGCCAAAATTGCTCCGTTGAGTAACTTTGTGGTTACTTTTCCTTGTGCGACAGCCTCTAGTTTCTTCGCCGTTTCAAATAATGCGTGTATTTGTGATAAATCAAACTGTTCAACGGACAATACATGCTGACCTTGTAAAAACATAGTAAAACCTCTTAAAATAAGCCGAATATTAGACACATTATAAGAGGTTTGCTTCATGATTGCATTAGTTCAGCGTGTTAACTACGCATCGGTTACCGTTTTGGGTGAAAAAGTTTCAGCAATAGACAGTGGTTTATTGGTTTTGGTAGGTGTTGAAAAAGGCGACACAGAGAGTAATGCTCAAGCACTTTTTGAGAAATTGCGAAAATTTCGTATTTTTAGCGATGAGACAGGGCGTTTAAATCTCAATATTGAACAGGCACAGGGAGAGTTGTTACTTGTGCCGCAGTTTACTTTGCCAGCTGAAACTAAGAAGGGTAATCGACCAGGTTTTGATCCCGTTGCAGACCCGGAAACAGGTAAGCGGCTATTTGAGCTTTTGGTTAATTATTTTCAGACTCAAACCCAACTTGTTGTACAAACAGGCGTTTTTCAAGCAGATATGAAAGTGCTATTAGAAAATGATGGGCCATTGACTTTTTGGTTGCAGAAATAGAATTCAATCGCTGTAGTCTTTATTGATAATCAGTCGCTTTTAAATTGATTTAATTGATGTTTTTAGTATAAAAAAATTGTTGTTCGAGGAATATCGTAGTAAAATACTAGGAAATTAATTTACGCCTATATATAGTTATTTTCTATGACAGGGTGTGGTGTTTACTTACTATTGAAGGTTAAAAGACAATGAGATTATCAACAAAAGGACGTTATGCTGTAACAGCAATGATTGATTTGGCATTACACCAAGACGAAAGACTGGTTAGCTTGGCAGAAATTTCTGATGTGCAACAAATTTCTCTGTCTTATTTAGAACAGCTGTTTTCACGTTTGCGCAAGTACGATATTGTCGAAGGCGTTCGTGGTCCAGGTGGTGGTTATCGTCTTGCCAGAGATGCAGAAGATATCAGTATTGCCGATATTATCAATGCCGTTGACGAAAAATTGGATGCAACGCGTTGCTCAGGGCATGAAGATTGCCAAGGCGGAAGAAAATGTATCACGCATGAGCTGTGGTTTGATTTGTCTCAGCGTATTTATGGCTTTTTACACGACATGACCTTAGCCGATGTCATTGGGTCCGCTGAAGTGAGGAAGCTTTCAAAAGAACAAGATCACCTCGTCAGCATGGAAGGTTTGACTGTTAACCTAAGACGCTAATATAGTACCGTCATTCTATGGGTTTTCGTTAAGGGAAGCTTCATTCATTGTCAGAATGACGGTACTGTTTTGTAGGAATCTCACGTTAATGCTTAGTGCAGACAATCATTTCAAATATCTCTTTTTTGCTTGTGGTAAAATGCAGTCATGACTATAGAAAATCCTGTTGCCAACCAACAACAATCTAGTGCGGTTAACCTTTATATTTTACCTGACAGTGATTTAGATAAACGCTTGGGGTTTGTTGTTCGTTTGGCGGAAAAAGCAATGCAAAAACAACCACCCGTATTGATTATTGCGGCAGATGAGCAGCAGCTTAAAGCACTGGATAAGCTGATTTGGACGAGTAAGCCGACAAGCTTTATTGCCCATGAAATTATTGATGCAGAACTTTCTGAACCGCTGCCGAATATTTTGTTAACGGATGATGTTGGCAAGTTGCAAAATATCGACTTTTCTCCTCAGACAGTGATTGATTTAAGTTATGAGGCGACGCCGTTGGTTTTTCCGAAAATCATGCTAGTAGCCAACCAACACGAAGAAATCCTTTCTAACGCTCGTATGAAGTATAAAAGTTATTCTAGTTCAGGTAATAAGCCAACGGTACACAAGTTATAGCGAAATCACTTGAAAAGCTTTATGGCATTATACTGTCTCGCCGTACTAGGTAGGCCTTGTTCCAATGATTAATTTATTCCGCTATCGCTTCAACCCATGACAGAAAACAGCCCTTTTGATTCACAGATTTTTCTGCAAAATTTGACCGCCCAACCCGGGGTCTATCAGATGTATGATCAGGCTCATCGCATTTTGTACGTGGGTAAGGCGGGTAATTTAAAAAAGCGAGTCAGCAGTTATTTTAGAAAAACAGGCTTGTCGATTAAGAACCAATCGTTGATGGGGCAGGTGGCGGACATTCAAGTCATCGTCACCAACTCAGAAACCGAAGCGCTGATTTTAGAAAACAACCTGATTAAACAGCACCGCCCTAAATACAATATTTTACTGCGTGATGATAAAACTTATCCTTATATCCACTTGACTGATGAGCCTTTTCCGCGGCTAAAATTTTATCGCGGTGGACGAGCGGCAAAAGGCAAATACTTTGGCCCTTATCCCAGCGCAGGTGCGGTAAAAGAAACCTTAGACATCATGCAAAAGGTTTTTCAGATACGCAATTGCGACAATACGTTTTTTAAAAACCGTTCGCGTCCTTGTTTGCAGCATCAAATCAAACGCTGCACTGCACCCTGTATGGAATTAGCCAGCCAGCAAGAGTATGCGGCACAAATTGATGATGCCGTGGCTTTTTTAGAAGGGAAAAATGAGCAGTTATTGGAGAAAATTGAAAAAAAGATGTTCGCCAGTGCGGAAAAGGAAGCTTTCGAGCAGGCAGCTTTTTACCGTGATCAGTTACAGTCACTGCGAAAGGTTTTAGAAAAGCAATACATTACCAATGAAAAAGGTGATGCGGATGTGATTGCCATTGTTAGGGAGAACTCGGCAACGGTAATCCAAGTGTTTTACTATCGCGGTGGCAGAAGTTTGGGTACGCAGTCCTATTTTCCCAAAGTGCGTCCAGAGCATGATGAAAGCGATATTTTGCAAAGCTTTATCGAGCAAATTTACTTTGACAAAGCACCACCGAAAGAATTAATTTTAAGTCACCCGATTGTTAATCCCGCTTTGCTAAAGCAGTTTTTCCACAATAAATTTTCGGTCAACGTTCGTCTGGTTGATAAACCGAGAGAGCATCGAGCCAGATGGTTGAAGCTGGCAATGAACAATGCTCAACTCGCTTTGTACAACAAAAAAGTTTCAGCGATGACGTTGAAAAATCAGTTTGAGGCCTTGGCTGAGGCTTTTAAATTAGAAAAAATTCCTGCATTAATGGCGTGTGTTGATGTCAGTCATACACAAGGTGAGGCAACGGTGGCTTCGTATGTGGTTTTTGACCAAAATGGTGCAAAAAAATCAGACTATCGAAAATATAATATTAATAATGTTACAGCAGGTGATGATTACGCGGCAATGGAACAGCTGTTGAGACGACGGTTTAAGCGATTTTTAGCGGAACAAAAAAGTCCTAAGCAAAATACTACGCAAGAAGAGGATGTGCAAGAAAATCAACAGGAAAATACACAAGAGCGTATGCCTGATATTTTGTTTGTTGATGGTGGACTAGGGCAGTTTCACGTGGCAGAAAATATCTTTGCGGAGTTGGCAATTACAGATGTATTACTTGTGGGTGTGGCTAAAGGTGCGGATAGGAAAGCAGGACTAGAGCGTTTGATTGTTGGTAACGACAGTCAAATGATAAAATTGGCCGCAACGGATCCTGCGATGCACTTAATCCAACAAATTCGCGATGAGTCACATCGCTTTGCCATTACGGGACATAGAAAAAAACGAGATAAAAAACGTTTGGACTCTGTGCTGACAGAAATTGAAGGAATTGGTGATAAAAGGCGGCAATCTCTGTTAAAATACTTTGCAGGAATAAAAGGTATTAAGCATGCCAGTATAGAAGAGCTACAGAAAGTTGATGGGATTAGCCCCAAATTAGCTCAGAAGGTACATGATTACTTCCATTAGAGATAGTAAGGTCAATTAATTCCTGTTACAGCGTTACATCGTCTCGCCGTATTAGCTATACTGTCTTCGACAATGTGCCTTGTACCAGAAATTAATTGACCTCACTATAGAGATAACGTTGCGAAATAATTAGGAAAAGACAAAATGACAGGAATGATGAAAAAAATGAATTTTGCCACACAGCTCACGGTTTTTCGCGTGTTGTTAATTCCCTTGTATTTAGTTATTTGTTTTTTGGACTTTCCTTTTTCTAATTGGGTGGCGTGGGGGATTTTTGCGATTGCCTCAATTACAGATTTCTTTGATGGTTATGTGGCGAGAAAATACAATCAAAGTTCAAAACTTGGAGCAATGTTAGATCCTGTTGCCGATAAACTATTGATTACCGTCGTTCTGATTTCTTTGGTGACCAAGCACAGTGCTGGCTTGGAAGGCATTTTTATCATGATTTGTGCCGTGATTATCATCGGAAGAGAGATTTTGATTTCTGCATTGCGTGAATTTATGGCGGGCTTAAATATTCGCAATGCCGTTGCCGTTCAATACATTGGCAAAGTCAAAACCACGGCTCAAATTTTTGCTTTGGGCTTTTTGATTGTCTATGAAAAAACTTGGTTTATTCCAACCAAGCAGATTGGTTGGGGGTTGTTATTTATTGCCGCCGTGCTAACTGTTTGGTCGATGGTGGATTATTTTAAATCTGCAATCAAGGCTTTGGATAATAACAATATTGATATTTATCAATAAATTAAATATTAAGTTTTTCAATGATACACGTCGTCCTTTATCACCCTAAAATCCCACCGAACACGGGGAATATTATTCGTTTTTGTGCCAATACGGGAATTGCATTGCATTTAGTTCACCCTTTGGGTTTTCATTGGGAAGACAAGCAACTCAGACGAGCAGGCTTGGACTATGCGGAGTTTGCCAGTATTGAACACTACCCCAATTGGCTGGATTTTCTAGAAAAAAATAGTTCGCGTCGCAAGTTTATTATTACTACTAAAGGGGAAAATTCGGCTTATCAAACGCGTTTTAAAGACGAAGATATGCTGATTTTTGGCTCGGAAGATGGCGGTGTGGAGCTTGAGGATATGCAAGCGATTAGCAAAGAAAATTGGCTGAGAATTCCGATGCAGAAAAACTCTCGCAGCATGAATTTATCTAATACAGTGGCGATGTTGGGCTACGAAGCATTGCGTCAGTTAGGCTTACCTGATTTGAGCTGATTCGCTACATCAAATTGAAAAAAGCATATTCCTAGAATGACGGTACTAATTACCGCTAAATGGAACAACATTTTTGTCGTGGGAGAAAATATTATCTGGTTGATGTGTGTGCTTTGTAGAGATGGATTACGTCCGTCTTGGAACTGCTTTATCTCTATAGCCAATTCAAATCGAAAGATACAAAATACAGACGAAGTTTACTTAAATAAATTGACTCAAAAGATAACATAGAGAATTTTCATTACACAGATAGATTCACTCAATTAGTATACGTGGTACATCTTAAAATTATGTTTATTACATAAACTATAAAACAGTACCGTCATTCTAAGGTTGTATTCCATTTGAGATTAACTTTAGAATGACGGTACTGTTTTCATTTAAAGCCTCTAACTTAGCAGTCTATTGACTGTTGTAATAAATGATGCAGTGTCTTCTAAACTGCCGTTTTCAGCGAGTAGGGCTTGTCCATATAGCATGTTCACCCAGTCATTGAGTGTGTCGCCTTCCATATCAGCCAATTGCTGAACCATTTTATGGTCACTATTAATTTCAAAAATATACTTTTGTTCTGGAATTGGTTGTCTAGCAGCTTTCATGATTTGAGCCATTTGGTTGGTCATGCCACCTTCGCCTAAAACGACACAGCTTGGTGTTTTGGTTAGACGCTTACTTTCGCGAACTTCGGTGACTTTATCGCCTAAAACGGTTTTGATTTTTTTGATAAGGCCATCTGTTTTCGCTTTGTCTTCATCGGATTTTTTATCTTCTTCGGTATTGTTAAATAATTCACCAGTGATGTCAGTTTGATTGATGGATTCAAATGCTTTGCCATCGAACTCATGTAATTGGCTCATCATCCATTCATCAATTGGCTCCCACATGAGTAACACTTCAACGCCATTTTTCTCGAAAATCTCCAAGTGTGGGCTATTTTTTGCTGTGTTTTTAGAGTCCGCAACCAGGTAATAGATTTTCTCTTGTTTGTCTTGCATGCGTTCGATGTAATCAGCAAGTGAAACCGATGGTTCTAGTGTATTGTCATTGGTTGAAGCGAATCTCAGTAGCTTGCAAATGCTTTCGCGGTTGGCAAAGTCTTCGCCGATACCTTCTTTTAAGGCATTACCAAACTCTTTCCAGAATTCTGCGTAACGACTTTTGTCTTCGTTGTTCGCCAAGCTTTGTAGCATGCCCAAAGCACGTTTTGTACAGGCTTTTTTCAACGATTGTGTTGTGGCAGAGTCTTGTAAGATTTCACGTGAAACATTCAAAGGTAAGTCGTTAGAGTCGATAACTCCTTTAATGAAACGCAAGTAATTCGGCAAGAATTGTTCAGCGTCATCCATAATGAAAACACGCTGTACAAATAGTTTTAAGCCATGTTTTGTTTCGCGTTGGAACATATCCCAAGGTGCTTTTTTCGGCAGGAACAATAGTGAAGTGTACTCTAATTTACCTTCAACCTTATTGTGCACCCAACTAGCAGCATCTTGGAAATCGTGACTAATGTGCTTATAGAACTCTTGGTATTCTTCGTCGCTAATCTCACTTTTACTTCTTGTCCATAGGGCTTTGGCTTTATTAACTTGTTCAAATTTACCAGCCTTGGCTTCTACGGTAATATTGCCTTCTTCGTCTTTTTGTTCTTCGACAGGTTCTTGCCACAGCTCTACGGGAACGCTGATGTGATCGGCATATTTATTGATGATGTTTTGTAGTGTCCAACGATTGGTGAAGTCTTTTTCTTCTGCTTTTAAATGAAGTGTAATTGTTGTACCGCGTTCACTCTTATCACTTTCTGACAGCGTGAATTCTGATTTTCCATCTGATGACCATTTGTAGGCTTGCTTTTCACCAGCTTTCAATGAAGTAACATCAACGCTATCGGCAACGATAAACGCCGAGTAAAATCCGACACCAAATTGACCAATTAATTCACTGTCTTTGGCGTTGTCGCCTGAAAGCTGGCTAAAGAAAGCTTTAGTACCTGATTTTGCAATAGTGCCTAAATGATCAATGAGTTCTTCGCGATTCATGCCGATGCCGTTGTCGCTAATTGTGACGGTGTTTTTGTCGCTGTCAAAATTGATTTGAACTTTTAACTCGCCATTACCGTCGTATAAACTGTCGTCTGACAAGGCTAAAAATTTTAATTTATCAACCGCGTCTGAAGCGTTGGCAATAAGCTCACGCAAGAAAATTTCCTTGTGTGAATAAAGTGAGTGGGTAACCAAGTGTAAAAGTTGGCTAACTTCTGTTTGAAAACCTAGCTTTTCAGCTGATTTTTTCTGACTATTTTCTGACATGATTGTTCCTCAAATAATAAAGAATAAAAACTAATGCCAGATAAATAGGGGCGTTTATTCACTTTTCAAGGGGGAATAGTGTTGTAGACATAAACCATTGCAGCATGGTATCGTCTCGCCGTATTGTCATTGTTACTTTCACCGGTGTGTCTTGTACCTCACTTGAGGTGATGTTGTAGCTTTCGCTGGGTTTCGCTATCGCTCTACTCAGCCTACTGATTGATCACAGTATAGTAGGGTGTGCAGTGCGCACCGATAGATGAGGTTTTCGTTTTTCTTAATGTCTAATTAGCCTAGTTTGTTTGGCTATGTCTCTTATTACTAGTTAGTAATCTGGTTCAAGTGGTGCGCGATGCACACCCTACGAAATTTTGGTAACCTATTGTAGGTTATAGTATTTTAGTACCGTCATTCTGAAAATCTCTCTCAATTCCCTTTACAACAGGGCGGGTGGATTTGTGCAACCTAATGATATTATTGATAAATTATCTCTTTTGTAAAGAGGGTTTAGGAGGTGCTTTACTTTTGATTCCTTGTCGTATGCAAAGAAAATATACTCATACTAAAAATCCCTAAAAGCTGAGGGCCAACTTTTAGGGACTTTACGGAATTGTGTTGTTTGCGTTAATCTTGATTTTTAGACATTAAATCGCGTGTTAATTCCGATATAGTGTAAAAATTCTTTTCGGGTCGTAGCATCGTGCTTAAAAAGTCCGCCAAGTTCTGCGGTGATAGTTGAACTTTCAATGTCTCGAATGCCGCGAGAGTTAACACACAAGTGTTTAGCGTCAATGACACAAGCGACGTCTTTCGTGCCAAGAGCTTCTTGCATGGTTTTGACAATCTGCATGGTGAGTCGCTCTTGTACTTGTGGGCGTCTGGCGAAGTAATCAACAATGCGATTCATTTTTGATAAACCAATGACGCGGCCGTTAGAAATATAGCCAATGTGAGCTCGTCCAACAATCGGTAGGAAGTGATGCTCGCAGGTTGAGTAAACGGTGATATCTTTCTCGACCAACATTTGGTTATATTTGTACTTATTGTCAAAAGTTGACATTTTAGGTTTTTTGTCGGGATTTAGTCCGCCAAAAATTTCACTCACAAACATTTTAGCGACGCGTTTTGGCGTACCTTTTAGACTATCATCGCTCATGTCCATGCCGATGGTGTTCATGATTTCCTTAAAATGTCCTTGGATTTTTTCGATTTTTTCTTCGTCACTTAATTCAAATGCGTTGTCTCGAAGTGGGGTTTCAACTTCACTAGCAATATGGTCATCGCCCATGTCGTCGTAGTGCTGTTCTTCAATCTCTTTGTTTGTCATAGTATCTGCCTAAAAATATAAGGGCTAAAATAAAAGTGGTTAATATACGTGGTTATGCTTTATTTGTCATGTACAAAGTCGTCAATTATTTGCGTTAATCCAACTTCGTCCAGCTTGTATTGGGTGAGAATTTCATCGCGTTTGCCGTGGGCAACGAATTCGTCAGGAATGCCTAAGCACTTCACCTGAGCCTCAGAATGACGGTACCAATGATGAATAAATGTGCTAATTTGTTCACCGACGCCACCCACCACAGAGCCTTCTTCGATAACAATAATTTGTTGATGGTCGTCATTGAGCAAGTCTTGGATTAACTGTGTGTCCAATGGTTTTACAAACCGCATATCTACCAGAGTCGCATTGTGTTTCTCAGCGACAGCATAAAGACGCGATAACAAGGTGCCAAAGCACAAAATAGCTAATTTTTCACCGCGTTTGACAATTTTTCCTTTGCCAATTGCCAGTGTCTCGTCGGTATTATCTGGTTTTTCTCCCAATTCGCCAGTGCCTTTGGGGTAGCGTACCAAAGCAGGGCCTCGATAAGCCAGACCCGTATTCAACATTTGATACATTTCCGTTTCGTTAGATGGTGTCATGACAACTAAGTTAGGCACTAATCGACAATAAGCTAAGTCAAATGTACCAGCATGAGTTGCCCCATCTTCACCGACAATTCCTGCTCTATCAACGGCAAATAAAATATCAAGATTTTGCAGTGCAACATCGTGAATGAGTTGGTCGTAAGCACGCTGTAGGAACGTTGAGTAAATGGCAACGACAGGTTTTGCTCCATTACACGCCATACCAGCTGCAAGCGTTACGGCGTGCTGTTCCGCAATGGCAACATCAAAATAACGCTCTGGGAACTTTTCACTGAATTCAACCAATCCCGAACCTTCTCGCATAGCAGGAGTAATTGCAATTAATTTTTCTTCTCGCTCGCCAGCATTGACTAGCCATTGAGAGAAAACTTGTGTGAAAGTAGGGGCGGTGGCGGCTGTATTTTTAGTTAGACCCGTTTCTAAATCAAAGGTCGATACGCCGTGATAGTCAATCGGTGCGGCTTCGGCTTTGTCGTAGCCTTTGCCTTTAACCGTTTTGATATGGAGTAGTTTTGGACCTTTTCGGTGCTTTAATTCTTGTAGAGTTTTGACGAGTTCTAGTACATCGTGACCGTCATCGGGTCCTGTATAGTCAAACCCAAAATCTTCAAATAAGTTAGAAAAACCAGCAAATTCTTTTACGCGGTTTTCGGCAAACTTTGCCAAACCATCAAAAGGTGGTAGGTGCTTGAGCACTTTTTTGCCTTTGCTGCGAACGTCTTGGTATAAATCACTAACTAAAATTTTAGATAAATAAGAATGCAAGCCACCGACGTTAGGAGAAATGGACATCTCATTGTCATTTAAAATCACTAAAATATTTGCCGATAAACTGGCTGCGTGATGCAACGCTTCAAATGCCATGCCAGCCGTCATTGCACCGTCGCCGATGACGGCAATATGAGCTGTATTTTTCTGATTGAGTTGGTCGGCAATTGCCATGCCCAGTGCTGCAGAAATGGAAGTCGAAGAATGCCCAACACCAAAATCATCATAATGACTTTCATCGCGTTTAGGAAAGCCCGATAATCCAGCAAATTGCTTCATGGTCGTCATTTTTTGACGGCGCTCAGTGAGTATTTTATGCGGATAGGCTTGGTGACCAACATCCCAAACGAGATTGTCGTTAGGCGTGTCAAAGACATAATGAATGGCAACAGTAAGTTCGACAACGCCTAGTCCAGACGCCAAATGTCCACCTGTTTTAGCGACGCTGGATAGTAAATAAGCACGTAACTCATCACAAAGTTGTGGGAGTTTTTCCAAATCAAGACGTCGCAAATCAACAGGCGAATGAATTGTATCGAGTAATGGATATTTCTGCATGTCCTGCAAAGGCCCTTTTAAAATTATTTGTGACCGCCTATTTTACGCTGATTTGAAGTAATCTGCGAGTATTTTGCGGAGTTTCCTATAATCTAGTCTTTTATTGGTACTGCTTTCCCAACTCAATGGCTCTGTCGTAGCATTTTTGCACAGCATTATCGATGATTTTACCGTGGTCGTCCTTTTTAAAAGATTGCATGGCTTCAAAAGTTGTGCCGCCTTTTGAAGTAATTTGATTAATCAGTGACTGCATGGACTCAGGTGTACCGTCATTCTCTAGCTCTGCCAGTTGGGCGGAACCGATTACCGTCTGTAGTGAAAGTGTGAGTGCGTCTTTGTAAGACAGTCCGAGTTTTTCACCAGCTTCAGCCAAGTGATGAATAAAACCATAAACGTAGGCAGGTCCAGAGCCTGAAATAGCGTTGACGTAATCAATACCTGATTCAGTATCCAGCCAAAGTGTTTTTCCTGTGCCTTGCATGAGTAGGTTGGCTTTGTCTTTATCGGCTTGCTGGCAGTTTTCAGCATACATGCCAGTCATGCCTTGTCCGATTTTTGCAGGCATATTGGGCATGGTTCGGATAATTTTGATGTCTTGACCAAGGTACTGTTGGTAAACTTTGCAAGGCACACCTGCAATCACACTGACAATTAATTGATTACTGATGTTTTGTATGTCTAGCTGAGATAAGACATCGGTTAAAATTTGGGGTTTTACCGCAAGGACAATAACATCTGCATTTAAGCAGTCGTTGTTATTTTGTGTGTTGTCAACGCCAAATTCCTCAACTAAGCTTTTGCCTGAGCCGGCAGTCCTCGTGCTGGTCAGAATTGTTTTGGGGTCAATGCCTGCGTTAATCATACCTGCAATAATGCCTTTGGACATATTGCCAGCGCCAATAAAACTGTAAGTGTATTGGTGATTTTTTGTCATGTTATTTTCTCGCTATTATGTTTAATAATTTAACTGGTTGTTGGGTTATCCGTTTGTTAATTTCTCTGTCCAAAAATTGCCGTGCCGACGCGAACCATGGTCGAGCCTGCCATAATGGCGGCATCAATATCACCACTCATTCCCATCGACAGCGTGTCTAACTGGCAGCCGTGTTGATTTAAGTAGTCTTGTAACGCTTTCATCTTCGTAAAGGTTGCCAGCTCATCATCTTTGTTGTCTTTGGGAGCAGGAATACACATGAGTCCTCGTAACTTAATCTGAGGGAGTTTCTCTGCGGTCTGGGCAAGCTCAAGTAATTGAGATTTGTCAGGGTCTAGTCCCGACTTGCTCTCTTCACCATCAATATTGATTTGTAAGCAAAGATTCAACGGTGGCAACTCAGCTGGACGCTGGTTAGAAAGTCGTTGAGCAATTTTCAGACTATCAACAGTATGTGCCCAAGCAAAATTTTCGGCAATTTTTCGGGTTTTATTGGATTGGATGTGGCCAATAAAATGCCAAGTGATATTGAGTTCTTCCAATAAAGTTTGTTTTTCTAAAGCTTCATTGAGGTAATTCTCACCAAAATCGCTTTGTCCAAACTCAAATGCCTCGCGGATTTTTTCTGCTGGGTGTCGCTTGCTGACCGCAACCAAAGTAACGTCATCGGAACTTCTATCTGCTTGTTGGCAAGCAGATAAAATAGCATTTTGTACTTTTTTAAGGTTTTCTGTGATTGTCATTTTGTTATGGTTACTTTATTTATTGTGGTTTATTGTTATTTTTTTGGATTGTTGTTCTGTAAGTAATTTGGTGACAATTAGAGTCGTTTTTTGTTTTACTACAGCTATATTTTGCTATATTTGCTATCATATGGCTAGAAAAATAGTACTGAACATTAGGCTGGCTTTTTGTTGCCAGTGTCTTGCGGTCTATGAAAATTTAAGAATAGAGGAAATATGAAAAAAATTAAAAGAATTGCAATCTCTACGGGTGGTGGCGATTGCCCAGGTTTGAACGCAGTCATTAGAGCGTTTACTCGTGCAGCTACCTCGGTTTATGGATGGGAAGTTGTTGGGATTCCTGATGCTTTTGGTGGTTTGTTACGCGATAAGCCTGAATTAATTCCATTAACCAGAGATAGTATCCGCGGCATTTTGCCACAAGGCGGCACAATCATTGGTACAAGTAATCGTGCAGACCCATTTAAGTTTCCCGTTCAGCAAGCCGATGGTAGTTGGATTAATGAAGACCGCAGTGCTTTATTGATACAGCGTTTGCGAGATTATGAAATTGATGCACTGGCAATGGTGGGTGGTGACGGCAGTATGAGAATTGCCAAACGCTTATCTGATTTGGGCGTTGATATTGTCGGTGTCCCAAAAACCATTGATAACGACTTATACGCAACGGATATGACTTTTGGTCACGATAGTGCTTGTAATATTGCCATGGAAGCGATTGATAGACTACATACAACGGCGTATTCACATCATCGCGTGATGATTTGCGAGGTTATGGGGCGTGATGCAGGTTGGTTGGCATTGCATTCGGGAATTTCTGGTGGTGCGGATGTTATTTTAATTCCTGAAATTCCTTATTCAATTGAGCATATTGTACAGCGTTTAGATGAGCGTCGTATTAACGGTCGCAACTTTTCGATTATTGTTGCTGCCGAAGGTGCAAAAGCCATTGATGGTGAAGTTGTCACACAAGGACAGGGACATGATGCACCGCGTTATGGCGGTATTGCTTACAAACTCGAAGCACAATTGAAAAATCGTATTTCTCAAGAGGTTCGTTCTGTGGTGCTTGGTCATTTGCAACGCGGTGGCTCGCCAACGCATTTTGACCGTGTTTTGGGTTCTCGTTACGGTGAATACGCGACACAGTTGATTGCCAACGGTCAGTTCGGTCATATTGCCGCTTTGCGTAATGGCGAAATTGTTCCTGTGAGCTTGGCTGAAGCGACACAAAAAATTAAATTGATTGAACCAGAAAATAGTCAGTTGGTGAATACGGCTCGCCGCATGGGAATTTCCTTTGGTGACTAGCTTTGAATAGTAAGTTGACCACGCAGTTAATCATCAAACTAGCCGATAAATGAATCACCATTTTTCCATAAAGGGAGATGGCGATAATAATCAAAAAATGGCTAAAACAATGGCTAAAACAAATAGTGTATGGATTGGATAATTAATATTTTCTCAGCGGCAATTGAGCAGATTTTTTCGGGTAACGAAAATCTCTATGAAATTGTTGCGATGAGTTTGTTTGTTTCTCTTTGTGCTTTGGGAATTGCCATTATTTTGGGTATTCCTTTTGCGGCTTGGTTGTCCTTGAAAAATACTTGGTTTCGACAAACTTGTGTGGTTTTTGTGCGAGCGTTTATGAGTTTTCCACCAGTTGTGGCTGGATTGATTGTTTATTTATTGTTGTCGCGGCAAGGGCCTTTAGGTTTTTTTGGGTTGTTATTTTCGCCAAGTGCCATGGTGATTGCCCAAGTTTTGCTAATTTTCCCCATTATTTGTGGCTTGTCTCAGCAGGTTTTCCTACGTTGTCGAGAAAGCTTAACCGATTTGTTTTATAGTTTAGATTTACCCATGTACAAGCAGTTGAAAACGGTGATTTACGAATCTCGTGCGGATATTTTAATTGCTGTCGTAACAGGCTTAGGACGTGGGCTTGCAGAGGTTGGGGCAGTGATGATTGTCGGGGGGAATATTCTGCACTACACGCGGACGATTACCACTTCAATTGCTTTGGAAACCTCAAAAGGCGAACTGGAAATGGCGGTAAGCTTGGGTATTATTTTGTTATTGATGGCTTTCTTACTGAATATTTTGCTGATGCTTATAAATCGTTATTTTGAACAGTCAGCCAATGGGGATTATGCTTAGATATGTCAGATAGTATCGATATCGCTAAATTGTGCTTTTCAGTACCTTCGCCACAGGCTTCACTACCGCCCATTTGTTTAGAGAGTGTTTGTTTGTCTTATGGGGAAAAGTCTATTTTTTCTTCACTTAGCATGCAATTTTCTGCTCAGGGAATGAGTTTTCTAGTGGGAGAGAATGGTGCAGGTAAGACACAACTGTTACGGCTAATTCACGGTCTAGTCAATGCCGATGCAGGGCAAGTCAAGGCAGCAAATAAATTAAAACAAGCTTATTTGCCACAAGTACCGCTACTACTAAACCGCAGTGTTCAAGAAAATTTGTACTATATTAGAGGAACTGCGGTTTGCCAAAGTGACTATTTTAACAGTGTTATTGATGCGACGATTGATGATTTTGAATTGCGTCCATTATTATCTATACAAGCTGGCAAACTTTCTGGTGGACAAAGGAAGCGTGTGGCGATTGCTCGCTTATTCTTGCAGCAAAGTGATTATTATTTATTAGATGAGCCGTCGGCAAACCTGGATTACCATCAGAATTTACTGCTAGAATCTAAACTCAATCAGGTTTTGGATAAAGGTAAAAAAATTATTATGAGCAGTCACGATTATTTTCAGCTTGAGCGATTATTTACGCCAAATCGAGATGAAATTTGGTTGCTTAAAGCAGGTGATGTGTTGGAAAGAATGACACGACTAGATGTCGAACAGCTTAAAAAAGCAATTTAGCGACAGAATGACGGTACCAATTAGGGTGATTTTAATAAAAAGATTAAAAACTATCCGATTGGTACCGTCATTCTGTGAAGTGATGTGAATTAATCTTCTGATGGAATAAAGACTGACATAACGTCACATTGTGCGTTATTTAAAACAGCTGTTGCCGTATTGCCCAATAAGCTGTTTATCCAGCCCGATTTCTTATGTAATCCAATGACAATAAGGTCTACGTTATGCTCATCGGCATAATCTGATATGCCAGCAGCAGTAGAAAGTGCAGGAACGACTTCACTATTATCTGCATTGAGCTTGTTCTTTTGTACAAAACTTTTTAAGTTCTGTGCGTTTTCTTTTAAGTTTTCTTGGTCGTCAGCGTAATTAAATAATGGCATGATTTCATAACCACCTGCAATAATATTGTCCAAGACAACGTGAATAACTGATAATTTCGCATCACTAGAGTCTGAAAGTACTTCCTTAACTCTGTCAGCGACATGATGGCTATCGTCACCTAAATCGGTAACAAACAAGACATGCTGGTATTTCATAACTAACTCCTTCGTTGGTTTTAATTTTACACAGATTTATAGTCAAGGAAAAAGTAATCACGACAATGCTCTTCGCCATTCAAAGCGGTATAAAATACAGCGAGGCGACAAGCAATACAACGACTATTTTTACCTATCGACATTGTAGCATAGAATGCACGAATATAGTCACGTCAAATATTCCCTTTACTCTATTCAGACTGTCTGTACTGAAATAAATAATTTAATAAATTATAGGTGCTTAAAGGTGTTTAACCTTGAGAAGCCAGAAGCTTTTTCTTACTGTACCAGTAAGAAAAAATAAATACAGGTAGCTGCATCAAAATGCCATAGGCGATTAAAATCATAAGCATGGTCGAATTATGAAGGACCGCTCCAGCAACAAAAAGTCCAACTCCTGCATTCTGCACCCCGACTTCAATCGCCAGTGTTAAACGATGAGCGTAGCTCAAACCCAATAATCTCGCGCCCCAATAACCCAACTGCAAACTTAATATTGATAGTAAAATAATAAACCAGCCAATATCGTAAACAACTTTAGTCAGTAGTGAGAAATTCGTCACAATCATTGCAATAATTAAGCCCAAAAACCACCAGCCAGAATATTTTTTGATTCGCTTGGCGTTATTTTTACACCAATTGGGTGCAAAACGCTGTAATAGCAAGCCTATAGATAGTGGCACAATGGACAAAACGAATAGCTTAACGGTCGTTGAGGTTAAGGAAAAACTGGGAATTGCCGATTCGCCCAAATAATGGTGAATTCCTAACTGAGTAATAAACGGAACAGAAAAAGGTGCTACCAAGCTTGAAAGCAGTGTCAAAATAACGGACAAAACCACCGAACCAGAAAAAATAAAAGTAATTGCATTACTCGTTGCACCACCAGGACAGGCAGCAACTAATAAAAATGCCAATGCGTACTCGCCGCGAATGCCAAAAAGACTCATCATCAGGAACGCTAATAGTGGCAGCCCGACGATTTGTAAGAAAAAACCAGCAATGATTGATTTTTTTTGATTTCGCAATGCACTAAAATCAGCCAAGCGTGCCGACAGACCAATGCCAAACATAATAAAGGCAAGACTTATTGGCAATAATACTTTGGTTAGAAAAGGAGAAAACTGCGTCAAATAATCCATAAAGCACCGGTGGGAATGGGTTAATAATTATGTATTTTATCAATAAGTGTTTGGTTAAGATAGCTGTAATAAAGTCATTTCTTGAGGATACACCTAATAATGTCTAATTTTTTTAAATTGGTTATAATGAGTGGTCTCTTTCCTTATTTTTCTAGAGAAACTAAACAGAGTAACTAGCCCAATTCAACAATGAATATCAACAATGAACTATCCAGTATCTATCATTATTCCCGTTTATAACGTAGAAAAGTATATTGAACGCTGTGCGGTTAGCCTATTTGAGCAGGATTTTGAGCAGATAGAATATATTTTTGTTGATGATGGCTCTCCTGATAACAGCATCGAGTTACTACAAAAAGTCATAGCAAAATACCTCCAGCGACAACCACACATAAAAATTATCCACCACGATGAAAACAAAGGTCTAGGCTGGGCGAGAAACACAGGCATGCAATATGCAACAGGTGAGTATGTTATTCATATTGATAGTGATGATTGGTGTGAGTTAGATATGATTACCTTGCTTTATGGCAAGGCAAAAGAAAACAATGCGGATATTGTTGGCTGTGATTTATTTGCCAGTTATCACGACAGGGATATTTTGCGGAAACAATATTATAGCGATGACCGTTTGGATAATCTTTCTAAAATTATCCTGGCACGAGAAATTTTCCCCTGTGTGTTTACTAAATTGGTTAAAAGAGATTTATATAGCAAACACAATATTTACCCCCCTAAAGCCATTAGTTTCTCTGAAGATTGGTGGCTGATGATTCGGCTTTTTTCTGTTGCTCAACGCTTTGCTTATGTGCCCAAAGCTTTTGTGCATTATTGGAGAGAAAATGAAAACTCTGTTATGAACGGCGAGAAAAATGATAAGTTTTGGCAGGATTTTCGATGGTTTTGTAGTACAACGGACGCGTTTTTACGGCAAAGTGAATTGTTAATTGAAACACAAGCACTCAACGATTATTTGCTGACTTTTAAAAAAGCTGTGAGTAGTTCTGTGATAAGAAATATCAATATGCAGAAAGACTGTCACAAAGAGCAGTTGGCCTTTGTTTATCCCGACTCAATGTCAATACGTTATGATGTTGCGGTTGTCACTGTGACAAAAGGTAAAGCTTCCTTGGCACATTGTCTAAATTCAGTAATTCATCAAAGTTATCCCGTTAAACATTACGTTTATATTGATGGTGAGGAATACGAAGAGCGGTCCGTGGAAATATTAAGTGCTTATCCAGATGTAGAAGTGATTGTTGTCCCTGAATACAGTTTGCCAATCTATTCGCGTACTGGAGAGCTGGGCGAGTTGAGAGAAGATGCAATTTATGCTCAAGCCTGCCAAGAAATCGATGCAAAAATTATCTGTTTTTTGGCTGAGGATAGTTACTATGATTATCACCATGTCAAAACGATTGTGCAGGCATTTAAAGAAGAAGCCGATGCTAACCTTGTTTATACCAATAGACGCTATGTTGATGCAAATAGGCAAGTGATTTGTGAGGACAATGCGAATAGCTTGGGGTTATGCGAGCGAATTGCTGCTGTTGAGCTTGAAATAACATTTAAAAATCATGATTTGGTGACGAGATTAGATGTTGATAAAACGCAATTAAAATTTGCTGATATTAGCTGTATGGCGGTTTCTAAGTCTTATGCGAGTCAGTATCTTGAGCGTAACCAGCCAGAAGTTAATACTAAAAAAGGATTAACAATTTGGCAACAAGCTCTAAGGCATCATGCTAATATTTTGGGTGTGGGGAAATGCACGGTTAATTGCTTTTTTGAAGATAATTTGCCCACTATTCAAGATGTTGATGAAAAGCAACGCCCTGAGTTTATTAAAGCTTATTTGCTAGCACTACACGATGCGGTGCCAAAGTTATTAGGTCATCGGTTGTGGCAGCAAAAAATTAAAAATTGGTAAAATATAGCCATAAAAGAGTGATAGTTAGGTTAATTGTCATGAGATAAAATTGACTTTGCTCGACTCAGTTTTACCAACTAAACTGGCTCAGTGATGGGTTTTGTGACCGAGAAAATGATTGTATTAGCTATTCATTTAGGTAATAATAATTCCAATTGTATTTGTGCTTACTTAGGAGTGAAAAATGAAAAAAATACTTTATTTGGCTGTTATAGGGTTGTTAGCGAGTTCGTCTGCTTATGCGGGTTCTACGCTTGATGCGATTAAGAAAAATGGCGTTCTAAAATGTGGTGTTGTTCAGGCACTTCCTGGCTTTGCTTCAGCTGATGATGAGAATGTTTGGCATGGTTTGGATGCCGAATATTGTCGAGGTTTGGCGGCGGCAATTTTTGGCGATGGTTCAAAAGTGGACTATGTGCCTTTGTCGTCAAAACAGCGTTTTACCGCACTACAATCTGGTGAAATTGACGTGTTGGCACGCGTGACGACGGAAACTTTATCTCGTGATGGCTTGGGTATTGATTTTGTCGGTGTTAACTACTATGACGGTCAGGGATTTATGGTCCGCAAAGATTTAGGCGTGACCAGTGCCAAAGAATTAAGCGGTGCGGCGATTTGTTCAAATGCAGGCACAACCACGGAAACCAATATGGCTGATTATTTCCACGCTAACGGCATGGAGTTTAATCCTGTTATTTTTGAAAAATCAGACGAAGTTAAAGCGGCTTATGAAGCAGGGCGTTGTGATGTTTATTCAACGGATGCGTCTGGACTTTATGTACAGCGTTCACGTTTGAAAAATCCAGAAGACCACATGATTTTACCTGAGATTATTTCTAAAGAACCTTTGGCAATTGCTGTTCGTGAAGATGACAATAAATTTGCCGATATTGCCCGTTGGTCTTTGCGTTGCTCGTTAAATGCTGAGGAATTGGGCATTAACCAAGCCAATGTCGAAGCAATGAAAAAATCGAAAGACCCTAAAATCAAGCGTCTTTTAGGCGTTGATAGCGATTTGGGTGAAAAAGCTTTGGGCTTGCCGAATGATTGGTGTGCCAAGCAAATTGCAGCTGTGGGCAACTATGGTGAGATTTTTGAAACTTACTTGGGTAAAAAGTCTCCATTAAAAATTGATCGTGGCTTGAATAATTTATGGAATAAAGGTGGTTTGATGTACGCCGCCCCAATACGTTAATTATAGTAAGGCCAATTAATTCCTGTTACAGCGTTACATGGTCTCGCCGTATTAGTATACTGTCTTCGACAATGTGCCTTGTACCAGAAATTAATTGACCTCACTATATAGTCTTATTCAATCGGATATTTCAGCCTAGTTGTTTTAAATAACTAGGCTTTTTTATGCATAGAATGACGGTACTAATTATGCTGTTTGCGATAACCACGCCGTCACCGCGAGCGAGGGACGAGCGTGGCGGTCTCCTACTACTTTGCGTAATTGTTTGGGGCAGAATGGCGGTACTTTGCAGGGTAGCAGGAGATTGCCATGTCGCTGTCGCTCCTCGCAAAGATGCCGATTTTTGAATATAGCTCTAGTAGGGTGTATGGAGCGAGAGCGATATACACCTTTATTGACTGGTATTTAATCTCGTTATGCGATGTTTTTATCGAAGTCAATTCAAATTATTTATTCTTTTCTGAAAATTTAACATCTGCAAGCGGTGGATATCGCTCGTACCTCGCTCCTTCCACCCTTGTATGATAGGTTTATTGAGTTAGACTAGTACACTCAATGAAGGTGGCAAGGTAGAGATGAGTGCACCCTTAGGCATAGAAGCCCGTGACG
>PDWI01001257.1_pt1 | contig 42678 bp, 35 predicted proteins | sample 1430891 | NCBI WGS metagenome assembly PDWI01 (sample SAMN01162508, study PRJNA174530) | Oral metagenome, whole genome shotgun sequencing project. | biome: Marine environment; feature: Marine mammal; material: Swab sample of the gingival sulcus; isolation source: swab sample of gingival sulcus... | reverse complement strand
ATGTCATATCCTTCTGGTAAGTCAGTAAACTTAACTTCATAATCTCCGTTTGGTAGATCTTTGAACTCATAGTATCCGTTCTCATCAGTTGTTGTTGTAGCTGTTGTCCCATCTGGTTTTGTTAATGTTACGGTTACACCTTCTACACCTTTTTCACCTTTATCTTGGATTCCATCTCTGTTCTCATCAATCCATACATAGTTCCCAAGTTTGTATACTTTTTCTGTATTTGTTACCGTAAAGCCTTTTGTTGCATCGCCTTGTACTTCTGTTGTATATCCCTCTACCTTAGGCTCTTCTACTGTATAAACAATATCTTTACCATCTTTTGTATACTGAGGCAAATCCTTAAATACATGTTTCCAAGTGTTTGCTTCATTTAAATCTACAGTCTCTACTTCTTCTCCATCAGCTAACAACTTGATAATTATTTTTTCTAAAGCTTTTCCTATCCATACTTTCTCTACTGGAATACTTACTTTTCCTTCAATTGTATTTGTTACTGTAAAACCTTTCGTTGCATCGCCTTCTATCGTTGATTTATAGCCTTCTAAAGATGGTTCTTCAATGGTATACTCAATCTTCTTACCATCTTTAAATTCATCTAAATCCTTAAATATGTGTTTCCAATCGTTTGCTTCATTTAAGTCTACAGTTGTTATTTCTTTGCCATCAGCTAACAGTTTGATAGTTACTTTATCTAACGCTTTTCCTACCCATACTTTCTCTACTGGTACATTTACTGTTTTTGCTTTATTGGTAACGGTAAATCCTGTTTTTGGATCTCCAGTTATCTCTGTAGTATATCCATCAATCTTAACTTCTTCTATTGTATATACTATTTTTTTACCATCTTTAAATTCATCTAAATCGTTAAATGTGTATTTCCAATCGTTTGCTTCATTTAAAACTACTTTATCTGCCTCTGTCCCATCAGCTAATAATTTTATTTCTACTTCTTTTGCTGGAGTTCCTTCCCACACTTTTGTTACAGGAATAGAAACTTTTTTCTTGAAGTTTTCAATAGTTTCTATAACCGCTTTGTCAGATTTAACGTCAACGTTTTTAGAATCTTCAATCTTAAGATATCCAGGTAGCGGTTCCACTTCTTCAATTGTATACTTTCCTTGTTTTAAAGTTTCAGTAACAACTTCACCATTTGCATCAGTTATATACTCTTTTTCAAAAGAACCATCTTCATTTTTAATCTTAAACTTAACTCCTTCAAGTTTAACATCTCCATTTTCTCCATCAACTTTAATTATTTTAATTTTTCCTAATAAATCTCCGCCTCCTGAACCGCCTGAGCTAGCAGATTGATAAGAACTTTCACTAGATTTTGAAACCCCATCAGCTTCAAGTTGAGCCTTATTTTCTAATGTAATTCCTTTCTTATAAGTTGCTTGGTAGTACAGCATGTATTGGTCGCCTTTAACTTCACCCATGTCATACTCAAAACTTGTTTTATCATCGTTAAATACAACTTCATCACTTATGTTAATGGTTTCAATCTTTTCGATTACCTTTCCTTTATCATCAAACACAACTTTTTTTAATTTAAAAGTGCCAGGCTTAAAATTAATACCAGAAGCATCCTTGCCATCTTTAACTTTAATGATATCTTTTAGCTTAACATTAGATAAATTCTTTTTCGCTAAATTAATGCGCATAACCCAAAGAACTCTTTTTTCATTACTAGCTGAACTTTCTGCCCATTTTTTTATAAGTTCATTTTTCGATGGCCCTTTTCCTTCTTTTACTTTTACATTTATAGTGCTTTTTTTACCATTAACCTCTATACTAATCTCATTCTCTTCTCCCGTTTTAATGCTCTTGCCAAATCTGGCATTAAGCCAAATTGTTCCTATATTATTTGAGTGGGATTCAACATAATCGGTGAACGTAATTTTCATCGTTCCACCGTCTGGGTTGCCTGGTACAATCACCGCTTTTGCCATAACAGAACCATCAGGAGCGTTTATGTCAAATTTAGTTGCAGCATCATTTTTAGGGAACTTGACATTGTCAGGCAATTTAACATTAAAGTAATCCCCCTCTTTAAGATCTTTTCCATACATCGAAGCATCAAACTTCATTCTAAGTTTAAATTTTGTTGTTTTTTTATAAACTCCACCTTCTGTACCGTCTTTTTGAGTAATTGCAAAGTCAGTTATTTTAACTTCTGTTTTTTCTTTTTCATCCGCAAAAGAAACAGTATTGTTGAAACCAAAAATACCAAAGATCAAACTGAATATTACTAACCAAGCTACAATCACGTTACTATTCTTTTTATAAATCATATATGATTTACTCCTTTCCTTCTTTAATTTAACCTAAAGAAATTAAAAAACAAAAATAAACAAAACACAAAACGCCAATATAATTTAATTAAAAGTCCCATACGAATACAGAATAGATTAATCAATTAATTTCATTTCGCAATTTAAAAATTTTATTATTTTAACAACAAGACTAGTCCATACCTCAAACAGAAATTATAATTATTTATTTCAAAAAAGTCAAACTCTAACCTTTTTAAGGCTTAGCTACACATTAAAAACACAAACCATCTCAAATGTTTACCGAAAAAACTAAATTTAATTAATCAAAGAATACGTTGTATTTTTAAAATCAAGCATTGCTATGGATAAGCATATGACGATGCCTACCATCAGAGTTAAAAACATAGGGTTTAAATAATCTCCAAATGATCTTGCTTTCATAATTGCAAAGAAAGCCCATGCAATTGATAGATAAAATGTAGGATTGTTATGGAGCTTATTTAATAGAACACCCACAACGATAACAATCAACAGGAGCACACTATAGAATGCTATGGGATTACCAAAGAAACCAAAACCTATTGATACTAGAAATGCTGCTGTATTTACAAATGATGCGGCAAATACCCAACCAGAATAAATACCAAATGTTATGTCATATAGGCTCTTACATCTTCTATCTATGTTGTTAAGCTTCTTTATGATTAATAGAAGCGATAGAAAAATACCCCATATAAGCATCATAGCTAACCACATTATCCTATAGGAAAATACAACTATCCAAAGTATATTCAAAATACTTGAAGCCCAAAATAAAAAACTAGTCTGCTTAATGACTTCACTATATCCCTCTTTATCTGACTTTATAAATAGTATAATAAATGAAGCAAGCATCAAACCATATATTACGCCCCATATAGAAAAAGCAAATCCAGCAGGTGTTATCATAGTAGGAAAACTTTCAGAAACTGCCTTTTGACTACTCCCGTTTATCAGTCCCTTAGCACCTAAAAAATTTGTAAAAATTACCACAACATAAAACACCAAGTTTATGATTACTAATTTTTTATTTGTAATTTCTTTCATCACATCTCCTCCCTCTATCCTGCCTTTCTTAGATAAATTATACCCTATATCTATAATTTCTAGATAGAATATAGCATAAATCTTATATCAGTCTAATGATTTATTGTACGTATTTACGGATCTTATGACTGCAATATATACCAATATTTGCATAAATGAATAAAGAAAAAACAAAATACTCTTCCAAACAAATGTAATAATTGCTAAATTAAATATTAGAAGCATCAGTTTCAAAACTGGAATGACTATTGAAATCCTCTCATCATCCACTATCTTCCGATTTGTTTTACGGCGCCATAAATATATCAAAAATGAAAATAGAAAAATAATATATAAATCACCATAGGCGTGTAAATATGTCAAATATTTTAGTTCATCGCTAGACGACCCATTAAAAAATAATTCCATTCCAACAGAAAATCTTATAGACTTTACGGTTATAATTGAAATAATAACATTTAAAATAATTAGAGTCTTTAGTGTAGAAGTCAATGCTTTTATTTTTTCTTTCACTTCATTTAAATCCCTTTTATCTATAAAATACTCTTTCATATGATTACCTCAATAAATTGTAGTAACTAAAATTTTAACATTTAAAAGAAAGACTACAAGCATCATTACTACCTGTAGCCTTAAAATTACTTAACGATTATTGTACCAGTCTTGCCCGCAATACCTTCTTTTGCTTTGTTTAGTGATGTTACTAATGCCTTTCTACCCGGCTTGCTCTCGGCAAATTTAATACAAGCCTGAACCTTTGGTAACATACTTCCTTTCGCAAAATGATCTTCTTTTATATACTTTTCCATCTCCTCTACCGTTACTCTATCAAGTTGCTTTTCATTCTCTTTGCCAAAATTAAGTGCCACTTTTTCTACTGCGGTCAGTATAATTAAATAATCCGCATCAACAAGCTCCGCAAGTTTTTCACTTGCAAAGTCTTTATCAATTACTGCTGCGACACCTTTGAGAGAATTTCCTTCTTTTATAACTGGAATTCCTCCACCGCCAACAGTGATAACAATTTGGCCTTGTTCAATTAATGCTTCAATGGTTTCTTTTTCTACCACATCAATTGGCTTTGGTGAAGGAACTACTCTTCTGTAGCCTCTAGATGCATCATTAACCATTGTAAAGCCTTTTTCTTTTTCAATTCTTTCAGCTTCTTCTTTAGTATAGAAATTCCCTATCGGCTTGGTAGGATTTTGGAACGCACTGTCATGTTTATCAACCACTACTTGAGTAATAAGGGTTGCAACAGGTGTATCAATGCTTCTGTTTTTAAGTTCTTCTCTTATTGCGTTCTGCAAGTGAAATCCAATATAGCCCTGGCTCATTGCACCACATTCAGGAAAAGGCATATCTGGCACTTCATCATTATCAAAAGCTAGATTTATCATTCCAACTTGTGGCCCATTGCCATGAGCAATTATTACTTCATGACCTTCTTCGTATAAATCAACAATTGGTTTTGCTGTTGCCTTTACGAGTTCTAACTGCTCTTTTGGCGTCTTTCCTAGCGCATTTCCTCCTAGAGCAACTACTATCTTGTCTTTTTTCATTCTCTCTATTTCTCCTTAAACACTAATCGCTTAAATGCTTCTTTGTATATTTCATAAGCAAGTTGTATATCTTTTAACTTTACTCTCTCATTAGGTTGATGTTCTGTTTTTTCGCTGCCAACAGGAATAGCACCAAACGCCACACAGTTATCCATAGCGCGCGCATACGTTGCACCACCACTTATTTCAGGTTGACTCGTAGTGTCTCCCGTTACATTTGAATAAGCCGCCATGAGTTCTTTTACTAAATCACCTTCTTTATCCACATAAAGTGGTGCTAAATAGTCATCAACTGTAACTTCAAAATTATATTTTTTCGCTTTTTCTTTAAAACCATCAACCACATCATCAAGTTTGAACGTTACCGGATGTCTTATGTCAATACAAAGTTCTTGGTGGTTTTCATTTAAATCCACTAAACCAAGATTAACCGTCATAAAACCGGACTCCTTATCAGAGTTAACGTCAAATATCTTATTTCCTTTCACTCCATCAAATAGGAAATCGTTAACAAATTCTATTGCATCCGTTGATACTCCAGTGTTTTTCATAGCTTTGAGTAAATAAACTATGGCATTTATCCCCTTGTCAGATGATGCAGAGTGAACGCCCTTACCAAGAACTATTTCTTTCCCTTCCTCTTGCTTTGTTTTAATACCTAATTTTTCAAGCTCAGATTTTAGATTATCGTCAATCTTATCAAGCTTTACTTCTCCAGGAACGACATTAAATGCAGTGCCGGCTTTTAAATGAAAACTGGAAGGATTTTTTGATGTTAATCTAAGTTGTAACAATCCTTTTTCAGCATATATAAGAGGAAACTTTGAATCCGGTGTGATTGCTGCAGTAGGGATTAAGTTCTTATCATCTTTATACTTATCAATTCCTCTCCAATAGCTCTCTTCATCAGTTCCATATATAAATCGAACACCTCTTTTTAGTTCATAACCCTCTTTCACAAGATCATTTATTGCATGTAAGCAGATGACACCGGGACCTTTGTCATCCTGAACTCCTCTACCATAAATAAATTCCTCATCCACTTTCATTTTAAAAGGATCTGAATGCCAATATTTTCTAACGACAGGAACAACATCTAAGTGAAATATAATCCCAAACACATCACTGCTGTCACCTAAATCAGCATATCCATAGTATCCATTCGGATCCCTATAAGCTTTAAAGCCGTACTCGTTAAACATCGTTGTTGCTTCCGTGAGCACTTTATCCACCCCTTCACCAAAGGGATATTTATCAGACTCACGGTAAACACTATCTATGTTTACAAGTCGTTCGATATCTTTTAAAATTTTATTCATTACAAATTACCTATTGTTGCAACCATAACCGCTTTTATCGTATGCATCCTATTTTCTGCTTCATCAAACACCACTGATTGTGTGCTTCTAAACACTTCGTCTGTAACTTCCATCTCATCAAGGCCATACTTTTCTTTGATTTCTCTACCAATGATTGTATTTTGATCATGGAAAGAAGGTAGACAGTGCATAAATATTGTGTTTTTATTCCCTGTTTTTTTCATCATTTCCATATTTACTTGATAAGGCTTTAATAAATTGATTCTTTCTTCAAATTTATCTTCTTCACCCATTGACACCCAAACATCAGTGTATATAATATCAGCGTCTTTTACCGCTTTATCGATATCTTCACTTAATTCAATGACAGCGCCCGTGCTCTTTGCAACTTCTTTCATTTCTTTTACTAGCTTCTCTTTTGGCCATAAGCTTTTTGGTGCAAGTCCTACAAAATGCATACCTAGTTTTGCAGCGCCTATCATAAGAGAATTTCCCATATTGTTTCTAGCATCACCAACAAACACTAACTTCATCTTATTATAAGGTTTATCAATATGCTCCTTTGCTGTTAGAAAGTCTGCTAGTATTTGTGTTGGATGGTACAGGTCAGTAAGACCATTCCATACTGGTACACCAGCATGTTTTGCAAGTGCATCAACTGTCTCCTGTTTGAACCCCCTAAACTCTATACCATCATAGAATCTACCAAGTACTTTTGCCGTGTCTTCAATGCTCTCTTTTTTACCCATCTGTGAATTGGTTAGGAAAGTTACCGAACCTCCTTCTTCAAATACACCAACTTCAAAAGCACAGCGCGTTCTAGTAGAACTTTTTTCAAAGATAAGACAAACGCTCTTTCTCTCAAGTAAGTTCCCTTTAATACCTGCTCTTTTTTTATCTTTTAAATTCTTAGATAAGTCTAATAAATACCTAATTTCCTCTGTAGTAAAATCCTTTAAAGTGATAAAATTTCTTCCTTTTAAATTAACGGCCATTTTATTTTCCTCCTATAACTTCGCTCTATTTAGTGGCATTGACATACATCTTGGACCACCTCTACCTCTTGATAACTCAGAAGAAGGTATAACATGTAGTTTTAAACCTTTTTCTTCAAGAAGCCTATTTGTAACAATATTTCTTGAGTAAACAACAACTTCTCCCGGCGCTATTGCAAGCGTGTTTGAACCGTCGTTCCACTGTTCTCTATCAGCATCAATTCCTTTTTTCCCACCACAGCGAATTAATTCGACATGGTCTAAATGAAGATATTTTTTCAAAATTTCTTCAAGTTCTGCTTCCTCTCTTGTAATTTTTATCTCATCGTCTACTAATTCAAGTTTAAATACCACTAGTGGACCTTCTACTTCTGGGTGTATTGTAAATTTATCCCTATCTACCATAGTAAACACCGTATCAAGGTGCATAAACGCTCTCGTAGATGGAATCTGGAAGCCAAGTATGGTCCTAAACGTATCATCAGAACGAAGCACATTGTTAGCAAGCGCTTCTACTGCTTCTGGTGTAGTCCTCTCGCTTATACCAATCGCCAGTACTTCATCGCTTAGTATTAGCTCATCTCCACCTTCCATATGGAAGAAGTTTTCCCTTTCATAATATTTAGGAATTCCCTCTTTAAAATTGTTATGATATTTAAAAATGTATTTTGCAAAAATGGTTTCTCTGTTTCTTGTAACGGTTGCCATCTTATTAATTGTTACGCCCTTGCCCATAACAGCAAATGGATCTCTGGTAAAGTATAAGTTTGGCATTGGATCAATAACAAACGGATAACTACCTTCAACCATATCCGCTAGTCTTTTTTGACCAGTAACATGGAACTCATCAACTCGTAAACCCGATATTAGTTTGTCAACCAACTTACTATTGTCTTTAAAGTCCATAAAATACTGAAGCAACTGTTCTGCTCTTTTGCCAAAAACTCCTGCCTCTGCTATATATTCGGTCAAAAACTCCAGCTTTATTTTTTCATCGGCAATCACATCAGCAACTAATTGCTCTATATAAAGTACTTCTGCACCATTTTCTCTTAAAAGATTCGCAAAATAGTCGTGTTCCTCCCTTGCTACCTTTAAATATGGTATATCATCAAATAACAGCCTCTCCATCAGTGTGGGTGTAAGGTTTTCAACCTCTAAGCCAGGTCTGTGAAGCAACACTCTCTCGAGTTTTCCAATCTCAGAATAAACCGAAAATACATTTTCCCTCAAAATACCCCCTTTGTATACTAAAAATATTAATTATTTGAACGTTAAGTCCATATTTATTCTATAACAAATATATATATATTTCAATGAATATTAAACATAGCTTTTTTGTAAAATAAGTAGTTTAACTCACCTAAAAGCCATGAAAAATAAACGCTTTTCATTCTTTATTTAATTGACATTTATTTGCGTGTATTATAGTATATTTGTGAAAGGAGTTTTTATGAGTAATAAAAAATTTAAAATGCCAAGTGCGTATACAATTCTGTTCTTAATAATAGTAGTTGTTGCAATTCTTACTTGGATTATCCCAGCTGGAGAGTATAAAGATGGTGTTTACAACCAAATAGACCCTAATCCACAGGGAATATACAATATTCTATCAGCTCCAATTGCAGGATTTTTTGACGCTGTCGATATCGCACTATTTATAATAGTAATCGGTGGATTTTTAGGTATTGTTTTAAAAACTGGTGCAATCACAGCTGGTATCGCAACCATTATTGCTAAACTAAAGGGAAAAGAGATATTACTTATTCCTATCCTAATGGCTTTCTTTGGCCTTGGTGGAACAACCTACGGTATGGCGGAAGAAACAATTGCTTTCTACCCGATACTAATCCCGGTATTCTTAGTTGCTGGTTATGACGTGGTAACCGCCGTTGCGGTAATACTACTAGGCGCTGGAATTGGTGTGTTAGCTTCTACAGTGAATCCATTTGCTACAGGTGTTGCATCAAGTGTACTAGAAGTAGGTCTTGGAGAAGGTATATTTTTAAGAATATTTATGCTCATCGTACTAGAAGGAATTGGTATATACTATGTGATGAGATATGCGAAAAAAGTGAAAGCCGATCCAACAAAATCTCTAGTACATGGCAATCTAAATGTATTTAAGTTAGAAGATGACCACGAAACAAAACAAGAGAAGTTAACGAAATCTCAGAGCGTTGTTTTAATACTATTTGCGCTTACTTTCATTATAATGATTCTTGGTGTCATTCCTTGGCAATATAAATTTGAAATAGATTTCTTTTCAGATATATATAACAAGTTAGCAGGCTTTAAAATTTTAGGACTTGAACCAAATACGGTGGAAGCTTACTGGGACCACTATGATGCAAATAAAGTTCAATCCGCTGCACTTGGAGACTGGTGGTTTGGCCAAATGACAGTTTTATTCTTTATCATGTCAATCGTGATTGGTTTTGTTGGTAAGATGAGCGAAAGAGAAATCGCCAACAACTTTATGGAAGGAGCAAAAGACCTTATTTCAGTTGCGCTAATAATTGGTCTTTCAAGAGGTATAAAAGTTGTTATGGCTGCTGGTGGTATGGATGCAACCGTATTACATTGGGGGCAAGAATCACTAAAAGGATTCTCTCCAATATTATTTAGTATAATGTCTTATATTTTCTATATACCAATGTCATTCCTTATTCCTTCAACATCAGGTCTTGCAAACGCTTCCATGCCTATCATGGGACCACTAGCGGGAACAGTATTTGAAGCTGCAGGTCAGAGCGCTATGCTTGGAAAATCTATAATGATTACTGCTTATCAATCAGCATCCGGTATTGTTAACCTTATTACACCAACATCTGGTGTCGTTATGGGCGGCCTTGCCATAGCGAAATTACCTTATGAAAAATGGTTAAAATACGTAGGAAAACTTTTGGCAATTTTATTTGTCGCTACCTGTATTTTCCTAGCGGTAGGTGTTTTAATCGGTGGTTAGATCATATGAAAGCTATTCGAAAGGATAGCTTTATATTTGTAACTACTTTAAGCGCAAGCAACATCGAATAATAAAACCACTACTGATGAGATTATAGATTGTCAAATACAAGAAAATAACCTCCTATGTCGAGCTATAAGTGATTCGTCAGCCACAAAAATCGAAACTTGTAGGTGTCCAAAATGGATAAAAATAGTTTAGCAAGAGGGAGAAAAATATGACAAAAAAAGAAAAAAAGGGTATATTAATTGCGCTAGGTTATATTGCAATAATGGCGATTGCGATGTCTCTGATGCATTTTGTATTTCACTATAACTATACGAATCCGAATATGACAAAAGTGCTTATTGTTTTTGAATTTATTATGACAATATATGCCATATATATGTATAACAAATTGGCAAAAGGTCTCATGTTTCAACCATTTCAGCTTCATTGGGCTCTCGCGTTGATTTTCGCATTTGAAATAATCGCTATTATCGTGGCTTTATTTACCGGAAGTTTTGCTAATCACATCTCGCTACTCCTAATCGTTACGCTTACAACACTTTTGGTTGGCATATCAGAGGAAATGATATTTAGAGGAATATTATTGCCAATCTTTATGCAAAAAAGAAATGTAATTATAGCAGTATTATTTAGTGCGATAGGTTTTAGTTTGCTACATTCGGTAAATGTTCTTGGTGGCTTATCATTTCAAGAAGCAGGATTTCAAGTATTAATGACCCTATTTGCAGGAATATTTTATGCTTTGCTAGCATTGAAAATAAAAAACATTATTCCGTTAATGATTTTACATTGGCTTTGGGATTTAATTCTAATCACAGAATCGATAACCGGAGCGTCCACTGGAGCAATCATGCTTATCCCTGCATTACTTGAATATATTTTAATTGTTCCACTTGCCATAAGTGTACATAAAGAATATGTTAAAAATACAGAATAGACGGTACTAAGTTCTGTTAGAAACATTCATAAACTAAAAAGTAGAAGCGTTTACACTTCTACATATACCCACCACTAAGAGGTGGGTATCTTCTTGCTAATAATGGATTCAACACCCTATATTATTTCCTCTTCTTGTTCTTATTTCGCTTTCTCTGTCTTGCAAAATAAGTATTTCTTGACGATTTCTTTTTCTTTCTATTATCTCTATGAAAAAAGTGGTCATTATAATCAATGTCCTTACCGCTATCAAAGTTAAGTCGATCTTCAAGTAGTGCTATGGTTACATCTTCAAGCGAATACCCTCTATCTCTTATATAATCAAGTACATCTCTATACTCATCAACCTTAGATGCATCCAGACCATCAAGACTATCATCAATAAAGTGTTCAACCTTAGAACTATTTACCGATTTTTGTGATGGGACTTGTTCATGCGCCATATCTTTTTTCATATATCTCTGAATCGATTTTAACATCACCTTATCTTTCGATGAAACAAGCGTTATTGCTTCGCCAGACCTGCCCGCTCTACCACTTCTACCGATGCGATGAACGTAGCTATCTTCTTTTTCTGGTAAATCATAGTTTATCACTAAATCTACATTTTTTATATCAAGACCTCTACCTGCGACATCTGTCGCAACAAGAACGTTTATATTTCCCTTATTAAACTGCGATAACACATTCATTCGATGTTCTTGTTTTAAGTCTCCATGAATTCTATCAGCACTATATCCCTTTTCTTGAAGGTCAAATATGAGTTCATCAACCATTTTCTTTGTATTACAAAATATGAGACAACGCTTGGGATTCTTATGATCAAGAAGTCTAATAATTACGTTCTTTTTATGCTTTTTTTGTATCGCTACGTACGACTGTTTCACATTTTCTGTCGCAATATTTGTCGGTTCAACCTTCACTTTAACTGGATCATTTAGATATTTCTTTGATAAATGCTCAACCTTCTTAGGTATTGTCGCTGAAAACATAAGGTTCTGTGTTGGGTAGTCTATTTTAGAAAAAATATCCTCTATCTCTTCCTTAAATCCCATTTTAAGCATTTCATCTGCTTCATCGAGTATTATAACTTTTATGTTCTTTAGCTTTATCGTTCTTCTTCTTATGTGGTCTCTAAGCCTACCAGGCGTTCCTACGATTATCTGTGGCTTTTTCTTTAATTCCTTTATCTGTTTTACAATATGTTCTCCACCAAAAACCGCGCTGACATAAATGCTTTTGTTAAATTTTAATAGCTTCTTATACTCTCTGGCAACCTGAACGGCAAGCTCTCTTGTGGGACAAATTACAAGTATTTGTTCTCCTAAAATACTCTCGTCTATCATATCAATTGTTGGTATCGCAAAAGCGGCTGTCTTACCAGTCCCTGTTTGAGACTGTGCAATAAAGTCTCTGCCTTCTCGAATAACAGGGATGGCCTTCTCTTGAATTTCTGTAGGTTCACTAAAACCAAGTACATCTATAGCATCTAATGTTTCTTTATTAGATGTCAATTCATTAAATTTCATTTTATCTTCTTTCTTTACTTTAGTAACTCCATCTATTATACATTAGAAAAAAATCTAGTCAAATGATATAATTGCGTTAGGGGGCATTATGAAAAAATATAAAGCGGAAAAAAAAGAAATATCTAAAAGACTTGCTGTTATACAAAGAAAACTGAAAAAGCGAAATAAACCTCTACTAATTATCATAGAAGGATATGAATCAAGTGGTAAAGGTTATTACATAAACGAGCTTATCAATGAGCTTGATCCAAGGACTTTTAAAGTAAATGTATTTGAAAAGAAAACAGAGGAAGATACAAGAAGGACCTTTATGTGGCGCTTTTTTACAAATACTCCTAGCAAAGGCGAGATTAGAATCTTTGATAGGAGCTATTATATGGATGTGCTTGATGATTATAAAAACCTTGATAAAGGCAAAATAGAGCATATAAGAGCCTTTGAAAAAATGCTAATAGATGACAACGTTCAAATAATAAAATTTTTTATAAATATATCAAAGAAAACACAGGATAAAAGCATACAAAAACTACTAAGCGATGATAATACAAAATTTAGGGTGAGCGATTTTGATAAATATCAAAACAAACATTTTGATAAATTTAAACGCCATATGAATAAGGTTTTAAAATTAACTGATTTTGACTTTTGTAAATGGCATATATTAGATGGTGACGAGAAAGAAAGCGCATCGTATCACATGCTAAAAATAGTAGAACAGGAAATACTAAAGGAAAAAGAAGAAGAACCTGTTACACTGGACAAAATAAAGGAAAGGGTATTATCTACCGTCGATTTAAGCAAGGTGATAGAAGAGAAAGACTATAGAGTAAGGCTTAAAGCTCTCCAGAAAGAAGCAAAAGAACTTGTTTATGAACTATACACTAAAAAAATATCAACAGTAATCGTTTTTGAAGGATGGGATGGTGCTGGCAAAGGTGGCGCAATAAAAAGGCTTACAAAAAAAATAGACCCTAGGGGCTATAATGTTATACCAATAAGTGCACCAACAAAAGACGAGCTTGCTCATCATTACCTATGGCGGTTTTTTAAACACTTACCAAAAAGTGGCCATATGACAATATTTGATAGAAGTTGGTATGGACGAGTTATGGTAGAACGACTAGAACAGTTTGCAACGCTTGATGAAGTAAAGAGAGCCTACGGCGAAATAAATGCCTTTGAATCCCTTGTAAAAGATTCAAACACTATACTGATAAAGTTCTTTATACATATTGACAAAGCGACGCAACTAAAACGATTTAAGGATAGACAAAAAGATCCTCTTAAGAACTACAAAATAACCGATGAAGACTGGAGAAATAGGGATAAGTGGAAAGAATATGAAACTGCTATAAATGAAATGATAATACGAACATCAAAAGAAGTTCCTTGGCATATCATTGAAGGCAATCAAAAGTATTATGCTAGGATAAAAGTATTGGAAATTTTTGTAGATACCGTTAAAAAAAGATTAGCCGAATTCAAATAAATGAATTCGGCTTTTTCATAATCCATTAAAGTTTCATTCGTCTTTCTTGATCCGCCTTGGCCTTTTTCCAACCATATAACCCAAGGGATAGACTGATTACTGAGTATGTTACAAATACCCTAAAATACTCACCTATCATTGGGTCTCCAAACAGTTCTTTCCCTGCTGGAGATGATACTAAAAATAGCGTGTGGAATAAGATAACGCCAAGTACAACTTGTTTCACCGTTGCTTTTCTTACCGACGCACCACCCACAAGTATCGCTGCTATAGAGTACAGACCTACCTGCATATGAGAACCATACGTATTAAGTACGCCTAGGTTTTGTAATAGGATAATCTGTCCAAAAGCGGCAAATACAGTAGATAATGTCATTGCCTGTATTCTTCTCTTATCAACATTAATACCAGAAACTTCTGCTATATGTTGATCTTGTCCAACCGTCTTGAAATCCTGACCTAGCTTTGTTGTTGGGAACCAGATATTAAATATTCCACCAAATGCTATGATTAACATAGTAAACATCGGTATTGGAATTTTACCTATCATTTTAATACTAACTGGTAACGACTCACTGAAAGCTAAGTAGATACTTGCAACAAAAAGTATTCCTATTACTATATTTTTTACTAATTCCCTCTTTTTACTAACCACTATATCAAAACGAATGGTTGGCCTAAAATGCTTATAGAGTTTAAATAATAAATATAACCCAGAAAATATTGCCATTGCCCAAAAGAATGGGATAGCTGTTTTCATACCAAATATTTCCAGCTTGTCAAAGGCATACTTAATGCCTCCCTCACCAGCAAGGTTGACGGTGTTTCTAAGCCCTTTTCCACCAGAGATAAGCATGATCTTCTTTCTCATCGGTATTACTCTACCAACTAAGAAAAGATAAACAAATTGATAAAGACCATTGGCAAAAAAACCAACAATCATTGATGCAATCATTTCTTGACCTCTTGTCTTGTTTAATAACATACCAATAAGCTTACCAAATATATATGCTATAGGAATGGAAATTAAGAACGCTAATAAAATCCCTGACATTCCACCAATTCCCCAGTCTGTTACCATAATGATCGCCATCTGACCAGCCATAGCACCTATAACAATACTAAAGTTGAGTCCAAGCCCCGCCATTACCGGTATAATAAGCGCCATTACCAAAAATGTGTTTCTTGAAACCCTTTGAACAAGCTCGCTTAAAATAAAGAAAGCCGGTTGTTTTGAAACGATTAAGCCCAATATAGATAGTACAACAAATATAATCGTAACGATATTATCTACTAAAAATTTACTTATTCTCTTTTTATTCATCTGTACCACCTACCTTTGTTAATGCAAATAGTATAACGCCGTTTTGAACAATCATACGAACAACCTCAGACAGGTTACTGTTCGGTAGCAAGTTATTGGCAACTGGCATCGCGATAGACATTAGTGAATTAAATAAGAACGTTCCTATGATAACATGACTAATCTTAACCCTCTTAGCACTAGCTCCACCAATTAAAACAGCTGCAACTGCTGGAAAAGCCATCATAAGAGGCGCTTGGTACAGCTGAACATTTCCATAACTTTGAGAATATACTATAATACCAATAGCTCCGAGTACTGTAGACATAACCACAGCAAGTAATCGATTTCTATCAACATTTATTCCTGAACTCTTAGCAAACGCTTGATTATCTCCTGTAATTCTAATCGCATATCCTGTTTTAGTATTAATAAATAAATACATTAAATAACATGCTAATAGTGAAAATATAATTGCGCCTGTTGGGATATGAAGCATAAGTGAATAGTTACTGCCAAATTCTGCCGCAAGTCCTTTATCCGTCATGTTAAAGAAACTATGAGTTGCTCCGCTTGCATCCTGAACTATTTTAAACGATAAGAAGTCATTTAATAATCTACCAAAATAATCTTCTAGACTTATTATATTTCTAAGACCGCTTCCCATAAACATTGTAAGCTGATTATTTCCTGCTGGATAGAAAACCCAAAGTATGGATGCTAATGCTACTGCTGAAAAACCAGTATATGTAGAAACGATAAGTTCAGATCCCTTCATCTTGTTAAGCATAGAGCCGAATAAGTAGCCAAAGAGGATACCAAATGGTATTGCCACTACTATTGCTAAAGAAAATCCTAACAATCCTGAAAACTTGATTCCAGAAGTGATAAATTCCATGCTGATAATGGTACCAATAAGGCCACCAATAATACCAATTGTTACGCCAAAATTTGGTCCAATCCCTGCTTGTATAGTAGGCACCATAGCCAGAACAAGAATTAAGTTCATCGCAAATCTTACAAGCGAGTCCCCAATTAAGACTCCTAGTGGAATTTTCTGAGCAAGCGCTGTTGCAAATACAATAAGGTAAAAGAATATAATTATTGTACGCGGAACGTTTGAACCTCCAAAATATTTTTTTAGTTTATCCATTGGAACCTCCTTTAACCTTATCATAATCACCACTCATCATAAGGCCGAAGTCCTCATCGCTATCTTCTGGCTTTAAAACACCCGCAACTTTACCTTCACAAATGATTGCTATCCTATCACAAATTGATCTCAGCTCAGCAAGTTCTGATGACGTTATCACTATTGTCATTCCCTTTTCTTCACTTAACTTCTGAAGCATATCAAGCACCAATTTTTTAGCGCCTATATCAATTCCTCTAGTAGGTTCAGAAACTAATAATATCTCTGGCTCTAAGGTTAGCGCTCTAGATAGACAAACCTTTTGCTGATTACCACCAGATAATCTTTTGGTGTGCTGAAGTGGTCCTTCACATCTTATATCAAAATCTTTAATCATCTTAAGTGCATGCTCTCTAGAAGCCTTTCTATCTTTTAAAGAAAAAAATCCATATGATTTCAAAAACTTATTTTGAGATTGCATCGCTGTAGAAACAATATTATCTTCTATCGAAACATCAAGTAACAGTCCAATTCCTTTTCTGTCTTCCGATACAAATGCAAAACCATTCTCTATTGATTTTTGCGCATCATTTAGTTTGATAGGTTTGCCATTTACAATCACCTTGCCATCCGCAGGAAAAAGTCCCATGATACCATTGGCAATACCAATTTTACCTTGTCCCGCAAGACCTGCAAACCCAAGTATTTCTCCCCTCATTATGTCAAAGTCAATACCTCTTATGCTCTCAGCCGGCATATCAACCTTGAAATTCTTTAGGCTAACATGTACATCTGTATGTTCTTTTTTGCCAGCTTCTTTTCGATTAATCTCAACCTGACGTCCAACCATAAGCCTAGCAATCTCAACAACATTTGTTTCACTAACAGGCTTTGATTCAACAAATTCACCGTCTCGAAGTATTGTTATGCTATCTGCAACATGAATTACTTCATCAAGCCTATGTGTAATAAACAGGATTGCAATACCTTTTTCGGCAAGCCTTTTCATTGAGTCCATAAGATTTTTTGCTTCCGATTCCGTTAAAACAGCAGTTGGCTCATCAAAAACCAAAAGCTTTATATTGCTCTTATCAATTTCTCTTGCAATTTCAATAAATTGTTTATGACCTATAGGTAACCCTGAAATCTTTATATAAGAATCAATATCCATATCGAGAATATCCATTGCTTTTTCAGAATCTTTTTTCATCTGTTCAAAGTTTAATATTTTCATCGATTCGCCAGGAACTACCCTTGATACAATTCCATCTTTTAAAATCTCTCTATTCAATTTTATATTTGATATTATGTTGAAATCTGGTATAAGCATAAGTTCTTGGTGAACCATTCCAATACCATTTGCCATGGCTTCCTCTGGTGTGGTGATATCTACTTTTTTCCCTTCAATAAGAACTTCACCTTCAAAGCCACCAGTACTATGTATCACAGGCATACCAAATAATATATTCATTAGAGTTGATTTCCCCGCACCATTCTCTCCTATAAGAGCATGGATTTCACCAGGCTTAACAGCGAGGTTCACATCATTTAACACGCGATGTTCACCATACACCTTCCCGATGTTTTTCATCTCTAGTGTATACAAATCTCCTCCTTAATAAAATTTACTTTATAATAATAACAGTGCCCAAATACTTTATTTACTCAGGACACTGTTAATAATTAATATGACTTACATATCAAACATGAATATGCATTCAATTTGATGTATGCTACCTTAGAAGTTTAAGAAATCCATAAGAATTAAGAAGTAGTTATCTCTCTTATATGTTCCATCATCTAGTGGTGTCATCTTAACTTCAACACCAGCATACTTTTCAAATTCTTCTTTTAATGCTTCTTTATTCAGTTTTTCTTCAAATTCACCATTAATGTAACGGATAGCATACTCAGAACCTGCTTCAATATACATCATAGCTGCTGGTCTTACCCAAGTTGAAAGTCTTCCTGACATGCCTTTTGCTTCTACTGCCTTTTTAATTTCAGCGATTGCATATTCTACATCACCCTTCTTATCTTCAGGAATCTCAACTTCAAAAGCTACAGGGAATCCGTGATAAGGAGATGGACAACATGGTTGAGGATAAATCGCACCTGTCTTTGTTACTGATTGAATAAGTGGAACCTGCATAGAACAGTTTGTTGAGAAAAACGCTGTATCCTTGCCATGCTCTTGAACCATTTTTGGCACGTCTTCTAAGATAAATTGTTGAGCACCAGTAGTTCCTGCATCACCAGTTGGATCTGGAGCAGTAGCATCTACAAATTTAAGTCCTGCTTTTTCCGCATTCTTCTTAAGCGCATCTCTTCTTGCAGATAAAAGTGCATAACTCATATGTCTTGGGAAAGAATAGTGAACAAATGTCTTTGCTCCCATTTTCTTTGATTGGTCAATTAAAGTCTGACCCATTGATAATTCATCAACGTTTAAAACAACATCCGCATTGTCAGCAATTAAGTTTGGATCTTCACCCGGTGTACCAGCAATAAATAAAATATCATCTCTTACTTCTTTCGCTTTTGCTATACCAGCACTAACACCAGGAACCGCTTGAACGATAAGAATCGCTTTTACATCTGGATCACTTGCTAAACTAACAATATTAGATATAGTAGTCTCTTGCTCATCCATGAATTTATCAGGATAAGTTAAGTGAAGTACTTTATCCTTACCATATTTAGCAACAACTTTTTGAGCCGCTCTATATTCTTCTTCATTTTGAGAAACAGTACCTGTTAATATACCTATTTTCCAATTTCCAGCGTCTTCTTTCTTTTCTTCCTTCTTTTCTTCCTTCTGTTCTTCTTTTTTAGGTTCTTCCTTTTTCTCTTCTTTCTTTTCTTCTTTTTTCTCTTCAGCAGGTTTAGAACATGCTACAACAGAAAAAACAAGTACAAGAACCAATAATAAAGATATAATTTTTCTCATATATTCCTCCTAACCAAAATATAGTTATATCAACTAAATTTTAACAAAAATATGAAACAAATGCAAGATAATAAATCATTTTTGTTAAAATGTTTTAACAATTAACTCTTTTCCATACATTTCATAAATAAATAGCCACCCAAAGGTGGCTAAAACAATCTAAATGTTATTAACTTTTAAATACTCTTCTTTAAATTTAGAAATTATTTTCTTTTCCATTCTTGAAACCGTCATCTGAGAAACATTTAACTCATTAGCAACCGCAATCTGCGTCTTTCCATTAAAAAAACGTTCTTTAATTATTTGCTTCTCAACAGGATTTAAATGTTCCATAACGCTTTTAATAAAATCTTCATTGTCTATCATGTCATACTCTTCGTCTTTTTCACCAACAATATCCATAAGCTTCACATCTCTATCGTCAGATGAAGACTCTATTTGTAAATCAAGTGACTTTGTATTATATACTTTAGAGGCATCCATGGTCTCAATGATTTCATCTTCTGAAATATTTAAGTAATCTGCAATATCCTTTATCGTAGGCGCTCTGGATAAATCCTTATATAATTTTTCTTTGGCAATCGTTATCTTTTTCGATAACTCTTGTATTCTCCTTGGCACCCGAATAGTCCAACCCTTATCCCTAAAATACTTCTTTATCTCACCCACTATTGTTGGTGTAGCAAAAGAAGAAAACTCAAAGCCTTTTGTTGGGTCAAACCTATCGACAGCATACACAAGCGCAAGACATGCCACTTGAAAAATATCATCATATTCAATTCCTTTATTTATATATTTTTTAGACAAAATCTCAGCTATATAGATATGTCTGTTTACTAACTCATTCCGTATATCAACAGAACGATTTTCGTTATACAGATCAAATAGCTCTTTTGTCTTTATGTCATGATATGAAAGCATATTCTTCCTTTAAATCTCTTTAACCATGGTAATGCACGTACCAGTACTTTCCTCTGAAATTATTTCCACTTCATCCATCAGTGATTTTATGATATATATTCCTAATCCACTTCCGGTATACTTATCATTTAGCTTATAACTTTCCTCCGTAAAATCAAACCCATTACCATCATCTTTTATAGAAATAGTAATTTTCGGCTTGTCAAAAACAAGTGATATTTCAATGCTATCAGACCCATTGCTATGTAAAACCGCATTATTGCACGCTTCTCCAACCGCAAGTCGAATGTCTTCTATTTTTTCAATATCAAAGCCTGCTACTGCTGCTATTGATGTCACCGTGTGCCTTGCACAACTGACATATTCTTTTTTTCTTGGAATATAGAATTTAAAATTATCCATTACTCTCCTCCGATAATATTAAATACTTTGTCCAAACCCGTAATAGTGAATAACTTTAATATATTCTTTTTAGGCCCTACAAAGGTCATATCATTGCCACTTTCCTTTAGTTTTTTTACGACCTGTATGAACATACCAAGTCCAGTTGAATCAATGTAATCAACCTCCTCGGCATTTATAAATATACTTTTGTTGTTTTCATCAAGTATTGAATAAAGTGATTCTTTTAAACTTTGAGACGTTTCGATATCTACATCACCTATTAGTTTTACTTCCCATCTATCATTCTTTTCAGAAAATAAATTTCTAATCTTGAGCGCCATCTTCTCTCCCTTCAATGCTAAAGATTTTGCTGGTTGAAATGACCTTAGAGTCGCCATCAACTCTCATAACGTTAACTCCCGAAGTACTTCTACCAACTGCTGATATATCAGATACCCTAATTCGAATGATTATATCATTTGAATTGATTATCATGATTTCATCATCCTCGTTAACAAACATTGTAGAAACTACATTTCCTGTTTTTTTATTCACTTTATAGTTAATAACACCTTTTCCTGCTCTTGCTTGATTTCGATATTCGTCTATCCTTGTGCGTTTTCCAAAACCGTTTTCTGTAATGCTTAGCACATATCCTTCCCCTCGTATTATACTCATCGAAACAACAACATCACCCTTGGCAAGGTTTATCGCTTTCACACCCCTCGTATTTCTTCCAGTTGCTCTAACAGCAGCCTCATCAAATCGAATCGACTTACCATTTCTCGTTGAGATGAATATATCGTTGCCCTTATCGAGCTTCTTAACATCAAGGACTTCATCTCCATCATCCAGTTTAATGACGTAAATACCACCCGTTCTGTTCGTCTTTAAGTCCTCTATTTTAAACTTGTTGACCAAACCATTTTTCGTTAACAGTAATACATAAAAATCTTCAAAATTGCTTATAGGTATAACCGATGTAACTCGTTCATCACTATCTAGTTCTATTAAGTTAACAAGAGGGGTTCCCTTTGACTGTCTAGATGACTCCGGTATTCTATAGGTTTTTACATTGTACAGTCTTCCTTTTGAGGTAAAGAAAAGAATGGTATCATGCGTAGATGCATTAAAGATATCATACACCCTATCCTCATCCTTAGTAGATAGGGCTGTAATACCCTTTCCACCTCTGTTTTGAGAATGATAAACATCTTGTGAAACCCTCTTGATATAACCATGTTCTGTCATGGTAATAACCATTTCTTTTTCATCAATTAAATCTTCAATTTCAATCTCAGATGTATCAACACTTATCTCCGTTCTTCTCTCATCGCCATATTTTTCTTTAATTCTCTTGAAGTGCGCTTTGATGATATCCATAAGCATACCCTCATCCTCAAGCACGGCATTATAATACTCTATATCTTTTCTAAGCGCGTCAAGTTCCTCGCTTAACTTATCATATTCCAGACCTTGAAGTCTTCGAAGCCTCATATCAAGAATAGACTGTGCCTGAACATCACTAAAATCAAATGTTTCCATCAGTCTTTGCTTTGCGTCATCATATGAATTCCTAATGATTTTTATAATTTCATCAATGTTATCGAGCGCTTTGATAAGCCCCTCTAAAATATGAGCTCTCTTTATCGCTTTATCAAGATCGTACTTCACTCTCCTTGTTTCAACATCTTTTTGATGTTCTATATATTTTTCTAGCAATTCTTTTATGTTAAAGACTACTGGTTGACCATTGTCTAGAGCAATAAAAATCATTGAAATGGTCGTTTGAAGCGAAGAATATTTATAGAGTTGATTGAGTATTACATTTGCATTGGCATCCCTTCTAATTTCAAACACAATTCGAATACCATGCCTATTCGACTCATCTCTTAGCTCTGTGATACCATCTATTTTCTTCTCTCGAACAAGTTTTGCTATATCTTCAAGCATTTTCGTCTTGTTTACCATATATGGTATTTCTTTGATAACAATTCGAAATCGATCTTTGCTTCTCTCTTCAATCTCTGCTTTTGCTCTTACCTTAACGGCGCCATGACCATTTCGATACGCTGCCAGCATGCGATTATTCCCCATTACCGTAGCACCTGTAGGAAAATCCGGTCCTTTTATTATTTCCAAAATATCATCAATGGTTGATTCTGGCTTATCGATAAGCAGTTCACAAGCGCCTAGCACTTCACTTAAATTATGTGGTGGTATATTTGTTGTCATACCCACCGCAATACCCGTTGAGCCATTGACAAGTAGGTTCGGAAACCTGCTTGGAAGAACTTCTGGCTGCGTCGTTGTTTCGTCATAGTTTGGATAAAAGTCAACCGTGTTTTTATCAATATCAAGTAACATTTCTTCGGCAATTTTACTCATTTTGGCCTCGGTATAACGATGTGCTGCTGCACTATCGCCATCGATTGACCCAAAGTTGCCGTGTCCATCTACCAACATATATCTAGTAGAAAAATCTTGTGCAAGTCTTACCATACTATTATATACGGATGAATCTCCGTGAGGATGGTACTTTCCTAAAACATCTCCGACAATCGTCGCTGATTTTCTATGCGCTTTATCACTTGTAAGCTTAAGATCATACATAGAGTACAGTATTCTTCTATGTACGGGCTTAAGGCCATCTCTTACATCGGGTAACGCTCTTGATACAATGACACTCATCGAATAGTCAATATATGATTTTTGCATTTCGTCGGTTATATTTATATTTATAATACTTTGTCTTTCCACTTATACATCTCCTATATATCTAAATTTGACACGCTTTGAGCATTTTCTTCAATGAATTGTCTTCTTGGCTCTACCTTGTCACCCATAAGCGTTGTAAATATTCTATCAGCTTCTATTGCATCTTCCACGTTTACCTTAAGTAATATTCTATTTTCTGGATCCATTGTGGTTGACCACAACTGCTCCGCATCCATTTCCCCAAGTCCTTTGTACCTCTGAATAGAATACCCTTTATGATAATTTTTTAAAGCTTCTTGTAAATCCTTATCATTGTAGCAGTATTCTATTTTTTTGCCTTGTTTTATGCCAAATAATGGCGGTTGAGCTACATAGATATGTCCCTCTTCGATAAGCTCTCGCATATATCGAAAGAAAAAGGTAAGTAAGAGTGTTCTAATATGCGCACCATCCACGTCGGCGTCCGTCATGATTACAATTTTATGATATCTAAGCTTTTCAATATCAAATTCTTCTCCAACACCAACACCAAATGCTGTTATCATTGACCTTATCTCATTGTTTGCTAGTATTTTTGTAAAGTTTGCCTTCTCAACATTTATTATTTTACCCCTAAGCGGAAGGATCGCTTGATATTTTCGTTCTCTGCCAAGTTTTGCACTACCACCAGCTGAGTCCCCCTCTACGATATATATTTCGCTTAGCGCTGGGTCCTTCTCCTCACAATCTGCAAGTTTACCAGGAAGCGAAAACCCATCGAGTATACCTTTTCTTCTGGTTAGATCTCTCGCCTTTCTAGCCGCAACCCTTGCTTTTGCGCTTCGAATACATTTTTCAATTATTATCTTACTATCGATTGGATTCTCCGCTAGAAACGTTGCTATCATATCACTGCTAAGAGAATCAACAATACCTCTAACCTCGGAGTTTCCAAGCTTTGTCTTCGTTTGTCCTTCAAACTGAGGATCCTTTATTTTTACCGAAATAATGGCGGTAAGACCCTCTCTTATGTCTTCCCCAATAAAGTTATCTTCACTGTCTTTTAACAAATTGTTTTTTCTTGCGTATTCATTTACAACCCTAGTTAATGCGGATTTAAAACCCGAGAGGTGAGTCCCCCCTTCATGCGTGTTGATATTATTGGCAAAAGTATATATATTTTCTGTATAACCATCGGTATACTGAAGCGCTATTTCAACGCTAACATCACTTTTGTTATTTTCTCCATAAATTATATTTTCGTGAAGCTCCGTCCTATTCTTGTTGATATATTTCGTAAACTCTTTTATACCACCCTCGTAGTAAAAATCGTTTTCAGAACCCACTCTTTTATCAACAAAAACTATTCGTACCCCTTTATTTAAAAATGCCAGTTCTCTAAGCCTGTTTTCTAGCACCTTATGTTCATATTCTACGGTTTCAAATATTTCGCTATCCGCCATGAACGTCGTTTTTGTTCCTCTGCGATCGGTTTCACCTACAATCGTTAACTCACTCGTAGTAACGCCCCTCTCAAAGCTTATTTGATAAACTTTGCCGTCTCGAAAGACCTCTACTTTCATCCATTCACTAAGCGCATTAACAACGGATGCACCTACGCCGTGAAGTCCACCCGAAACCTTGTATTCATCATTGTTAAACTTGCCACCTGCATGAAGTACGGTGTGAATTACTTCAACAGCTGGTTTATTAAGTTTTGGATGAATGTCTACTGGCATGCCTCGTCCGTTATCGCTAATTTCCACACTATTATCTTTGTTAATGACAATCTCAATTTTATCGCAATGCCCATTTAAGGCCTCATCTATACTATTATCAACAATTTCATAAACTAAATGATTAAGCCCTCTTGGTCCTGTAGAACCAATGTACATGCCCGGTCTAAGTCTAACCGGTTCAAGACCCTCAAGTACTTGAATTTTTTCAGCTGTATAATTACTCTTTTTCAATTGCGTCCCTCCTCGCTCTGCCAGCTTCTATTTCTATTACATTTGCATCTAATAGATGCTCTTTATTTAAAAATTCAGCGTTTGTCGCCGTTATTATTGTCTGATATTTTTTGGTATATTCTATAATATTATTTTGTCTATTGGCATCCAATTCGCTAAATGCATCATCTAGTAACACGATGGGTTTTATCTCCGTTCGCATTTCAATATAATCTATTAGCGCAAAAAAGACGGAAATCGATGCCACCCTAACCTGTCCCTGCGAACCAAACTTCTTTACTTCTCTCCCATTTATTTCAAACGATATATCGTCCAGGTGAACCCCTACTTGAGAGTATCCTTTCCTTCTGTCTCGCTCAAACGAATCGTTTAGTAGTTTTAACAATATATCCTCTGTTAACTCGCCATCATAAAACGATTTATAGGTTACCATTAAATCCTCTTTGGAAGAGGTGAACTCCTTATGTATTTTATTAGCCCTATCACTCAAAAAATCTATAAACTTTTTTCTATACTTCGCTATTATAACGCCAAATTTTGCCAATTCCTTGTCATATACTTCAAGCATCCCAAAATCGATAACCTCTTGTTTTAAAATAACGTTCTTTTCACTTAGAAACTTGTTGTACGCTATTAAGGCGTGTAGATATGATGTTGAATAAAGAGATATCTCTCGGTTTATAAACGCACGCCGGTAAGATGGTGTGTCTTTGATCATATCTAAATAGTCTGGAAAAAATAATGCCATAGGAAAGTTCCCAAAGAGTTCGCGTCTATGTGTAATTTCGCTCCCATCAAGAATATACTTTTTGCTAGAACCATCGGATGTAAATTTAAATGCGATGTCTCTGTTATTAAAAAACAATAGCCCCACTTGCAAAAAATTTGAAAACGGGCCAAGTATATCCGTTAGATTATTGCTTCTAAAACTCTTACCTATGGAACTCAAATAGATGCTCTCAAGCAGATTGGTCTTCCCCTGTGCATTGTCACCAATGATTAAATTTAGACCATTAGAAAAGTCAAAAACTTCCTGTTTATAGTTTCTGTAATTATATAAATGCACTCTCTTAATTTCCATAATTCCTCAAGAAATATTATACCATTTTTCCATTAAAATTTAAAGCGTTTCAAGCGTAAAAAGATGAAAAATCAAACATAAAACAAGAAAGTACAATCATATATTTTAGAAAAAATATAAAAGTGTTTATAAACGATTATAAAAGTATGTTTTTTAATAACCAATTGTAGAAAAAGGTTTTATACTGTGTGCTTTAAACATTAATTATCGTTCTTTGGTTTTTGGATAAAACCACTCATAAATTTTACGAAAAAAGACACAAATGTTATACTTGTTTTGCCTGGAGGTAAAAATGAAAAAAAAGATACTAATTATACTCATTCTGATAATAATTATCCCATCCATTATTTATATGGGATTAGCAAAATATATGCATTATACAATAGAAAAAGACATCGCTATAGAAGAACTAAAAGTAATGAAAACGGTAGTAAATAATCGTGAGGTTACTATAGATGCTACATCAAAAAACGAATTAGTTGATGCCATATCAAGTGCCACATTTAAAAGAGAGTTTTCCGATGCTACCTTTGGTGATAAAACCACCACTATATTTCTTGAAGATTCCAAGAACAAAACCACAATACTGTTCAAATATGATGCTAATGGCAATGGGGAAGTAACGAACAAAGCCACTGGAAAAAAAGTATCCATTCAAATCAAAAAGAAATTAATTGATAAACTCAAAAAAATAATGCCCAATTAAATGGGCGTTTTTTAATGAAATAGATTTATTTTCTAGTAGCTTCTATAATATCAATAATTAACTTCTCCGAATTTAACGCGCTGTGTTTATTCATATTATCGATGTATACCTCTCTATTTTTATATACATCATCAAGCGTTGATAGTAGCAATTCGTCCGTTAAATCTTCTTGGTTAATCTTAACGGAAAACCCTTGTTTTTCAAAAGAATTTGCATTTAATATCTGATCCCCTCTGCTCGATGACAGTGGGAGTGGTATCAGAATATTTGGCTTCTTAAGGGCTAGGAGTTCCCCAATCGTATTTGCACCAGCTCTTGATATCACAACATCGGATAACGCTAATAAATCCTTTAATTCTTCTCTTACATATTCTTTTTGCAAATAGCCTGTTTTCGCCTCTAAAGAGCGATCTAGATGACCTTTGCCGCATAGATGAATAATATTAAAGCTTTCTAATAGTTTATCTAAAATATTTCTCACCCCATCATTAATCCTTTTGGCGCCAGAACTACCACCCATGATAAGCAGAGTAGGTTTATCCTCTGTAAATTTACAATAGACTTTTGCCTTCTGCATATCTCCTTCAAACAGCTCCTTTCGAACAGGGCTTCCCGTAAAAATTCCTTTGCCGCCTGTAATGTGTTTACATGTTTCAGGAAAATTACAGCATACTTTCTTCGCATATTTTGATGCGATTTTATTCGCAAGGCCGGGCGTCATATCCGACTCATGTATAACAACAGGTACTCCGACCATTTTGGCTGCTATGACAACTGGTACCGAAACAAAACCACCTTTTGAGAAAAGTACATTTGGCTTTATTTTTCTAAGGATTCTAACGGACTGAAATAAGCCTTTTATCACTCGAAACGGATCCGTAAAATTCTTGACATCGAAATACCGCCTAAGCTTACCAGAAGAGATAGGATAATATCGCACTCCTTCTGCTTCGATAAGGCTTCTCTCTATTCCGTGATATGAGCCTATATAATACACATCATATCCCTTTTCTTTCAGTGGTTTTAAAAGAGCAATATTTGTTATTACATGACCCGCTGTACCACCACCTGTTAATACAATTTTTTTCATTCTTTCTACTTTCCTCTCAATCTAAGTATCATTGTAAGATTTATCTTGAAAAACACTCCATTACTTTATAGTCGATTTCCTTTTCATAGAGCCTATCGATAGTCACACAAATTGACATAATTATAATTAGATATAATAGGCGCATGTGGAGTGTTAATGGTCTTTGTTTTATTACATGTCCAATTATAGTTTAAATTTATTCTTTTTCCCATTTAATATAACCCTCTCTGAATAAAGTATAGCAAATAGAATCAGTGCTGAGCCTATTATCATTTTAAAATTAAATGGATCATTAAATAGTACAATACCAAATATAGTGCCAAATACACTCTCCAGCGATACAATAACCGACCCTCTCTCTGCGGAAGTATATCGGAGGCCCAAACTATACAATATAGAAGCTATTACATTGGAAAAAAGAGCAAGGTATATGATAGCTACCATATTAATTGTATTCAACACGACCTCTTCGTTGGAAAAAAGAAACGCAATAGTAGATACAACAGCCGCCGTTAGTATCTGAAAGAATACCAGTACGCTTGGGTCTTCTTTCTTTACATATTTATCCGTAAAAGAAGCATATGCGGCAAAAAGCAATGCACATACTAAAACGTAGTAATCGCCAACATTTATATGAAATGCCGGGCCAAGCGTAAGAAACGCAATCCCAACAAAAGTTATAACTGCAGAAATAATACTTCTTGATGTAATTGCTTTTCTAAGAAGTAGTAGTGATGTAAATGGAATCAACACAACATTTACACTGGTTAAAAAAGCTACATTCGTTGTTGTGGTATAGGACTGCCCTATCGTTTGAGCAAAAAAACCACCAACAAGCAACAGCCCTAGTAGTACCCCTTTTCGAATCACATATTTATCTGCGTTTCTTAGTTTTTTATACACAAAAGGAAGCTGTATAAACGTCGCAAGTATAAACCTACTAGCTGTTAAAAACAGCTCTCCTGTGCCAACCATAAGCGCGTAGGTAACAGCAACGTAACCGACGCCCCATAAAAAGGATGCGATTACTAATATTATATCTCCAAAGTATCTATTATCTTTTATCACTTTATCACCTTTAAAATATGAAAGCCTGCTTTTCTATCTATCGTATGAATCTCTTTAAAATAATCTGCTAAAAACTTCTTAGCAGAGGCAAGGCCTTGTTTCTTTTGCATTACTATATATAACGCGCCACCCTCTCTTAACATGTTACTCGCATTAAAAAAAATCATCTGCACTGTCTTTTTGCCTGCTCTAATAGGAGGATTCGTAATGACAAAATCATACTCTTTTCTTAAAAAAGACGTATCCTGACTATCAAATATGTAATTGTTGGATTGATTTACCATTGCATTTTCTCTTGCCAACGCCAATGCTCTATTATTTACGTCCACCATATTGATAGGTATGCTCTTATGTTTTGATATCACAATGCCGATCGGTCCATAGCCACATCCATAGTCAAGACCAATACCTTTTAATTCTTCATTTAGAAGCGCCTTTATTAGCAGTTCACTACCAAAGTCTACTCTGCTTTTTGAAAAAACGCCATTGTCCGTAAAAAAGGTAAATTTTGTATCAAAAATTTCAAAAAATATCTCTTTTTTTTCGCTTATTACATCAGAATTTGTATAATAATGATTCACCATAACCTCCTGTGGATAAGTCAACTTTCATAAATAGTTAAAACTCCGTTATTCTTTGCAAGTTATCCACATTGTCCACAATTTATCCACAGTTATAAACAGAAATTTGCCACAGCATTTAGTGTTAACTGTTCATATTTTTTTTCTAAAAATTTGTAATATGCACTGGCGGCAATCATCGCTCCGTTGTCTGTACAAAGACTAAGTGGTGGATATTTTATTTCTAAATCTAGCGCATCTAAAATCTCTCTAAGCCTTGAATTTGAAGCAACGCCGCCTGCAACCACAATTTTTTTCATTCCGGTCTGTCTACTGGCTCTAATAATTTTTTGTTTAACGATTTCAAATACACACTCCTGAAAAGAGCATGCTAAATCCTCTTTTTTAAACTCATTATTTCTAGAAAAGTTTATAACACTTGATTTTATACCAGAAAAAGAAAAGTCCAGCGACTCTTTTTCTAATAAAACTGTGGGAAAATCGATATTGTTAACCCCGTTTTTTGCCAATTTTTCTATTTCTGGCCCACCGGGATACTTAAGATCAAGGACTCTTGCCACTTTGTCAAACGCTTCCCCTAAAGCATCATCTCTAGTCCTACCGATTTCTTCGTATTCGCCATAATCCTCTACTTTGTAAAAATGTGTATGCCCTCCAGAAACAATTAATGCAAGAAATGGTGGTTTTAAGTCTTGAAATGCAATATAGTTTGATGATATATGTCCATCAAGATGATTGACGCCTATCAAAGGAATGCCAAGACCATAGCTAAATGCCTTTGCGTAGTTTACCCCAACTAATAGCGAACCAATTAAACCCGGTCCCATTGTTACGGCAACTGCGTCTAGCTCCTCTTTTTCTATTCCCGCGCTCTTAAGCGCCTCACCAACGATTTCTTGTATCTTAACGATATGATTTCTAGAAGCTATTTCTGGTACCACACCACCAAATTCTCTATGAATAGGAATCTGAGAATAGATTATATTCGATTGTACTTCTCTTCCATCCTTTACAACAGCTGCACTTGTTTCATCACAGCTAGTCTCTATACCAAGTATATATGTCATTTATCCTCTTTTATTCCTCTCCGCTTCATGCAGTCTTAAATACTGTGCCTCTATATCTTTCGTATAATGCCCCTCTTCATAGGCCTTAATTAAATTTATAGCATTGGCGCTAACATTGACATAATTTTTATCAAAAAGATGTTCTAAATCTTCTCCTACGAAGATTTTATCCTTAAACCTGACTTGTAATTCTTCGGATGAGATATATGTATCCTGCATTTGCTCATAACAGGCAGCATAGACAAAACCTCTTCTGGCATCAATTACCGCGCAGGAATGTTCCTTTTCATAGCTGAACGCTCTAAGTGAGCTAACGCCATATAAATCGATACCTAGCGAATCACTTAACCCAAATGCACAGGAAAGCGCTACTCGAATACCAGTATAAGAACCTGGCCCAATGCTAACAATTATCTTATCTACCTCTTCAATACGATATCCATTCTCGCTTAATATCTTATCAATGGTTGGCATAAGCGAAACGGAGTGCCTCATAGGCGACTCATCATGCATTTCGTAGTATTTTTTGCCATCATATAAAGCCACCGAACATATTTTTGTTGATGTATCAAAAGCTAAAATCATATATTACCTCAAACACTCTGTATTCCTTTTCATAATACATATTGATCTTTGTGTACTTGCCTGTAAGAAAATCTTTCGCAATAAGTGGCCACTCTATCACTAATTTCTTATCGGAAAATAAGTAGCGATCAAAATCGATATCATAGAGTTCGTCTTCCTCCTGTATCCTATAAAGATCAAAATGATAAAAAGAACGATATTCCTTTACAATGGAATATGTAGGCGAACTGATAGGTTCCTTCTCGCCAAGAAAGTATGCATAGTATTTGGTAAATGTCGTTTTACCAACACCTAAATCGCCATCCAAAAGCAAACATTTTATATCTTCACCCGCCAGCTTTTTCGCCAGCCTTTTCGTATCTTCTTCCCTTTTTATTATATATTTCATGATAACCCCAAATAATATCTGATACTAAGTAAAAGTATGATATGTGCCGGATAGAATACATAAAAGACATACTTATTTATCCTGTAGTTAAATCGTACCTTGCTAAATATAAAAATCGTTAGTATACCAAGAATACTTCTAGCCTGATAGTAAAATCCACTTAATGCACCGAGTCTAGAGTATTGATGAAATACGCTCATTGTTCCACTAAAATCTTGAATGGTTGCTTCAAGTCCTATCTGCTTCGAACGGTAAATGATGAGCGCAACATATGGCTGCAGGGCAGATAGCAAAAGAAAACTAAAGAGTATTTTCTTATTCTCTCCATTAAATATATAAAATATAACAACTAGAATGATTCCATAGTAATTATAGCTAAAGGCGAAATCTTTTATCATCAATTCTAAAGCCAGTGGAATTACCGTCAGACTTATCGTTATAAGCGTTGCAACGATTCGATTATCTTTAAACTTATCGATAAAGTGAAGCACAACTATCGAATAAGCAAATAAGAAAAGCACGTTAAAATGAAATGGATTCAATGTCGCACCATAGCTTAACCACATATATGGTATTTGGCTGATAAAAGCAAACCCGAGTATTCGAAAAAAATAGTTTCTTCTATTGGATGTATATGTATAACCATTTGCAATAAAATAACAAAATATTGGAAACGATATTCTGCCAATGGTTCTCATAAAATCATAATCAGGAAATAGAAGGATGCCCATATGATCAATCAACATGGTAAGTATCGCAATTATTTTAAGCAGGTCATTTCTATCATCGCGCTTCATTACTCTTTTTCCCTTTAAGTGATGAAAAAGCTAAAATAAGTCCAAGAAAAATTGATAACAGCGCGGCAGCAAATACTCTAAATTGCGGTGGCAATAAAAAAGTTATGGTATGCGCTGGCACCCAAAACATCGGTATGGTAGTAAAGACCACGAAGTCTATAAATTTTGGCCAATCAACCGCTCCAACAGCATCCATCGTGCTTGGTTTTTTCCCTTCTGAACGCAATTCCAAGTATTTATCGGTAACATTATGAAATGCCATCATTGCTATACCAAAAGTAAAATTCATTATAATTGATGTCAGTAGCGCGTGAAAAAAGTTTATTCTACTGATGCAAAAGGTCATACCTACTCCTGAATAAAAGACGCCAAACACAGGGACGATAAAAAATCCAATCATCCCCCATATTAACGCTCTCAAAAGCAAGTAAGGTGGTATAACATACTTCTTATTTTTTATCCTTAGCGCAAGAATTTCTCCCATCGTAGCGAGTAAAAAGAATTTTACAAATCCTGCTACATAAGGATAAGGTTTTGTCATATCCTTAAAAAAAGGTGATAAAACAAAAGCGATAAAAACCACTAACAATAAAATCCACAAAAAATCTTTTTTATTCATTTGTTCTCAAATACTCCTTTACAAACATGTCGATATCGCCATCAAGCACTTTCGATACATTAGCATTTTCAACCTTTGTTCTATGATCTTTAACAAGATTGTATGGATTAAGCACATAACTTCTTATTTGCGACCCCCATGCTATTGACTTTGATTCTCCTTTTATATCATCTATTTTTTCTTTCTCTTCTTCTAACATTCTTTCATAAAGCTTAGACAATAGAAGTTTCATTGCTGTATCTCTGTTATATAATTGACTTCTTTCATTTTGACACTGAACGACGATACCAGTAGGCAGATGCGTTATCCGAACAGCTGAGTCGGTTGTATTAACATGCTGACCCCCAGCACCACCGGACCGGTAGGTATCAATCCTTATGTCTTCTGGATTGATTTCTATCTCATTCACTTCATCAAACTCTGGCATTACTTCAACGGAAGCAAATGAAGTCTGACGCTTACCACTTGAGTTATACGGTGATATCCTAACGAGTCGATGCACTCCATCTTCGCTCTTTAAATTGCCAAATGCATACTCTCCTTCCACATACACACTTGCATGTTTTATCCCCGCCTCCGTATCTTCTAAAATATCTAGTATTTTATACTGGAATCCTTTCTTTTCAATATATCTCATGTACATTCTAAGAAGCATTTCCGCCCAGTCCTGAGCATCAAGACCACCGGTGCCGGATTGTATGGAAAGGATACAATTATTTGCGTCATACTTCCCATTTAACATCGTCTGAGTTTCAAGTGTTTCTAACATAGTGATAATCTGAGAGTAAATATGTTCTGTTTCTTTAATTACTTCACTCTCACCAATCATATAGAGTTCGCAACCAATTTGAGCTTCTTCCAGTTTTTTTTCAACACTCTCAACCATTGATTTTGTGGCCTTTAATGCCTTTGACTCTCGAATGATCTTTGTGCTAAGCTCCTGATTATCCCATATGTCTGGTTCTAGCATTCGTTTGTCGAGTGTCTCGATACGATCGTTGTAGGTCTCAAAGTCAAAGAGACTCCTTTACATGCCTAATTCTATTTTCGTATTCTAAATGTTCTCTACAATAGGTTTCTATCATTTATTCCCCCTTGTTCGCACAACAATGTTTATATTTTTTCCCACTTCCACATGGGCAAGGCGCATTTCTAGATATCTTCTTGCTTTGTCTTTTAAATGTTTTGGCTTTTGTCTTTTCAACAGGTTTTTCATCAACAACTTGTTCTCTAACTCTCATCCTATCAAGATCCGCACCATAGATGCTTTTTATCGTTTCAACTTTTATATTTTCTATCATTGCTTCGTACATATCAAAGCCTTCAATTTGATACGCCTGCATAGGGTCTATCTGAGCATAGGCCCTTAGTCCTATACCATGTCGTAAGTTATCCATATCATCTATATGATTCATCCAATTGTTGTCAACGACATGGAGCAACACAATCCTCTCAAGCTCTCTCATATCTTCAGATGCTATCTGAGATTCTCTTGTAGCATACAGTTCTTTATAATACTGCTTTGTTTTTTCTATTAAATCATCTCTCTCGTCTGACGCTATGTAGCGCTCAAAAACTCCTACATCAGAAAACTGATCATTTAGCGAATGCTTCAGTGAATTCATATCCCAATCAGCTACCTCATAACCATCGGCCAAATGAGCATTAAATATGGACTCAATGACTTCCTCTCTCATCGAAGCAATATGAGATTTTAAATCTTCATTATCTAGCACCCGGTTGCGCTCATCATATATGAACGACCTCTGTTTATTCATTACTTCGTCGTATTTTAATACACTCTTTCTTGAACCATAATGAATGCTCTCCACTTTCTTCTGTGCCTTTTCTATGTTGCTCGTTATAATCTTCGCTTCAATGGGAACGCCATCTCCCATCCCAAACTTATTCATAAACTCAGCTACTTTTTCGTGCATAAATATCCTAAGCAAGTCATCATCTAGTGCAATAAAAAACTGACTGCTTCCAACATCTCCCTGTCTTCCAGAACGGCCTCTTAACTGGTTATCGATCCTTCTGGATTCATGCCGTGATGTGCCAAGCACATGAAGTCCACCAACATCGATTACTTTCTTTGCTTCCCTTTCTACTTCATCAATGATAGAAGGCTTAACCTTCGCTATATCATCTAAACACTTAGCAACATCTGCATCATCATATTTAAAAGGACTAAGCGCTTTTGTTATGACATCATCTTCGTACCCTTTTCTTGCAAGATACTCTCTAAGCATATAATTAACATTTCCACCTAGCATGATATCGGTACCACGCCCTGCCATGTTGGTCGCAATGGTAACCGCACCGAATCTACCGGCTTGTGATACGATTTCCGCTTCCTTTTTATGGTTTTTCGCATTTAATACAACATGTTTTATTCCTTCTTTTTTTAAAAGTTTTGATAAATACTCTGAATACTCAACCGAAATGGTACCTACAAGTATTGGCTGACCCATTTTATGTCTTTCTTTTATTTCATTTATGATCGCCTTATCTTTATACTCTTTTTTACCGTAAATTAAGTCTTCATAGTCTTTTCGCATAACCGGTTTGTTGGTCGGTATCTCCACAACATCCATATTGTATATTTCTTTAAACTCTTCTTCTTCTGTCTTTGCAGTACCCGTCATACCAGAGAGTTTATGATACATTCTAAAGTAATTTTGAAGCGTAATGGTCGCTAATGTTTGACTCTCATCTTGTACTTTTATACCTTCTTTTTCTTCTATGGCTTGGTGAAGACCGTTTGAATACCTTCTGCCGGGCATAAGTCTTCCTGTAAACTCATCAACAATGATTACTTCACCATCTTTTACAACATAGTCGTTGTCCCTTTTCATCATATATTTAGCTCTTATCGCTTGGTTTACATGATGGTATATTTCCATATTCTCTGGATCGGTTAAATTTTCTATATTAAAAAAATTTTCTGCCTTTTTAATACCGGTTTCATCATCTAGCATAATGGTGTTTTCTTTTTCATCTATTATCACATCATCCTTGCTAATGGTTTTAGCAAAGTCATTGGCTTTCGAATAAAGGCCACTCGCTTTTTTAAGTGAACCCGAGATAATAAGTGGTGTTCTTGCTTCGTCTATAAGGATAGAATCCACCTCGTCTACAATTGCAAAATGATATCCTCTTTGCCGTCTTTCATTGCTGTATTGAACCATATTATCTCTTAGATAATCAAAGCCGAATTCATTGTTTGTACCATATGTCACATCTTTTTGGTACTGACGTTGTCTTTCTTCACCTCTAATATCATTTGTTATACAACCAACACTCATATTCATAAATTCAAAGACTTCACCCATCCAAAGTGATTGATACTTTGCCAGATAATCATTTACTGTTACAAGATGAACGCCTTTTCCTTCAAGCGCATTTAAGTACAGTGGAAAAACTGCGACCAATGTCTTACCTTCCCCTGTTCTCATTTCAGCAATTCGACCTTCATGAAGTACTAAAGCCCCCATAAGTTGTACTTTATATGCTTTTAGTCCAATGACTCTACTAGCTGCTTCTCTTACAGCAGCAAAAGCCTCTTGTAATATATCATCAAGGCTTTCTCCATTTTTTAATCTATTTTTAAATTCATCGGTTTTCGCGCGAAGTTCATCATTTGACAGCGCAGCGTATTCTTTTTCTAAATCTATGATCTCAAGAGCCACTGTTTCAAGTCTTTTTAGCTCACTCTTATTTATTCTATCTTTAAAGTAATTAAGAATCCCCATTGAAACCTCCTATCTTACTATTATACACTATTGTCTAGCATTATAACAAATTATAAACTGCCAAAATACAAGAGTCTTTTATGTGATTTAAAAATAAAACAAATAAAAAAGTATTATCAGTAGACAAATTTTATGCTACAATGAACTATCAAAATTTAAAAGAAAGGGACATAATATGAAGCTTGAAGCAAAAACTGCACTTTCGATAAGTGCAAAAACAAGTGAAATACTGCTTAAAAATGGTGCCGAAACCTACAGGGTAGAAGATACCATTAATAGAATGCTTTCTGTTTGCGAATTTGAAAACATAGAGTGCTTTGTCATACCAACAGGTATTTTTATTTCCGTAGAAACAAATGACGATACGTTTTCTATTATAAGAAGAATAAAAAAATCAACAATTGATTTGCAAAAAATAGAAGAAGTAAATGAGTTTGCTAGAAATTTCTCTAATGAGCTCATACGTCCACAAGAAGCAACTAAAGTGTTGGAAACCATCGATAATTTACCTACCTATTCAAATAAAACAAAACTGATTGCAAGTGGTGTGTCCGCTGGATTTTTTGCTGTTGCGTTTGGTGGAGGGGTTCTGGAATTAGCATTTGGTTTTATTATCGGAATTATTATGAGAGCTTTTCTTATATACTCTAAAAAATTATCCCTTGGCTTTTTTATGGACTCTCTATTTAGCGCCTTTATAGCAAGTGCTTTAGCAAACACACTGGTGTTGATGAACATACATCTTAACAACAATGCTGTCATAATAGGCGCCATCATGCAATTAGTTCCCGGCGTATTAATAACCAACAGTATAAGAGATAGTATATCCGGTGAAACGGTCGCTGGTTTATCCAAAGCGTCTGATGCGGTATTTATAGCAATCGCCATCGCGCTTGGCGTTATAATTCCTATACTTCTTTTCTCAAAGGGAGGCATACTATGAATATATTTATAAGCACCATTAGTATTTTCTTTTGTACCATTGCGTCTTCTCTACTATTTAATATAAAGAAGAAACATCTCTTTGTTGCAGCACTGATCGGTGCAATCGGTTGGCTTGTTTATAGCATAATTTATAAAAAAACAAATAATTTATATTTATCAACCTTTATCGCCGCATCCCTTGTTGGAATATTTGGCGAAATAGTATCCAAATATAAAAAAGCGCCCGCAACAGTATTTATACTTCCAGGTATAATACCTCTTGTGCCAGGTGCCTTCATTTATCGCTCTATGCTATCATTAGCGAGACAACATTATAGTACTGCCGTAGACTTTGGAACAAAAACCATGTTTATCGCTCTTAGCATATCCTGTGGCATCATTATTTCGCTTGCCTTTCGAAATATTCTTATAAAAATAAAGCCCAGATTTTAAATCTGGGTTATTCTTTTTCATCTTCATACTTTACAAAATCTTTTCCATCAAATATATTCTTTATATTTTCGATATTGTGTTTAACGCTTTCATCACTTAGTCTAGTGACATATAATACTTCTCCTCCAGCTGCATAACAACTTGCTTCATCACCAACGCCTGATGCTGTTTGAAGATATATATCCCATTTTGCATTATTGTTTAATTGCATATTGACAAGTTCTATTATCTTTTCACTACCCATGTTTGTCTGCACAGAAGGTGAAACCGTATCCAATATGCTTGAATAATTTGATAATATCGTAGGACTCATAAGCTTATTTATGATCGCCTGTAGTACCAATTCCTGGTTTTTGCCTCTATCATTATCTCCGCCCGGAAGATTTTTCCTTTCCCTGGAGAAAGATAACGCTTTATCGCCATCCAGCGTAACAGCTCCTGCTTCAAAGTAGTAGGAATTATCATACGTATTAAATGATCTCGGGTTTTGCAACTCAATTCCACCTATCGTATCTACTATGTTTATAAATGAGGTGAAATTAACTCTTGAAAAATAATTCACCTTAATATCCAAAAGATTCTCTAATGTCTGTATGGATTTATCAACCCCATACACGCCAGCATGTGTCAGTTTATCCAGCCTATCCGCCCCATCTATCGGTATTTTAACATAGGAATCTCTAGGCACTGATGTCAGAAGTATTTTCTTAGTGATAGGATTAACGGTAACGATGATATTCACATCACTTCTAGAACTGTTTTGTATCGAACCATAGTTATCAACGCCACTTATATAAACATTAAAGGACTCTTGACTCGTTTCAACATCAATAGATTTATTTTCCTCTTGTCTTACCATTTCAATTTCATCTATGTATCTGATTTTATTTTCAAATCCCTTTACAACGTGACTTATATTCTCCATATATGCTTCATTTAAAAACATAGCGTCTGTTTTCCCATCTAGAAGAGCAAGTGCTGCTTTTTCATATGAGCCAGCATTGTTAATATCTAATGTAATACCATTTTTTTCTATCTTTTTGTTGTATTCGTCTATGTTTTTTCTATCCAACTCAAGTGGAGCGATGATTTGTTTCCCCATTAATTCATTAATGGACTTAAGTTCAGAATCTTTAAGCACGACAATTCCCATATTTGTTTTACTCTGCATTGAATTGTTTTTCATGATGTTTAAAGTATCTACACCTTTTATTATATAGTAATTACCAAACATAAATAGTGTTGAAAATATAATCAACATAACCAAAGTACTAGCAAATTTTTCTCTAATGATTTGTATTAACACTAATATATTTATAAGACCAACTGCTATTAAAAATGGAATTTTGTACTTATTAGGTAGTATATTATTTTTTACTAGTAAAAATATCAGCAGCATCGATGAAACAAAGGTAGCAATAAACAATATGCCCACTAAAAATATCATAAATTTGTTTTTTTTCATATTATCTCCCAATGTTAAAGCCGTGCACCATCTTTGTATTCATAAAACAAGCGTTCTTTAAATAGTTAGCTCAAAACAAGCTTCCCTACGCTCACCTTAATCATCCTAGGATGGCGTTCGATCTTGCTATAGCGGATTGCAAGTTACAGGGTGCCGCTAACTCCCCATCTAGCACGACAAGTTTTGTACACATATTACATCACAACATTATAACACATTTCAAATAAAAATCTACTAAAAAAATAAATATATAACTCCACTTGATGAATTATAAAACAAGCTAAAAAATAATAGTTATCAATTTTGTTCTAATATTTCTCTTTTTTTTGCTTAAAATCACATAAGATAGCACCTTTTTTCAAAGTGCTTTACTTGAAATTCCTCTATAAAAATAGTAGAATAAATTATCAATCCGAGTCTCTTAATTAGGGTTTGAGACCAATGGGTATTAACCGTTTAATTAATGCCTCCCGTGTTTGGAAAGGATTTGAATAGTTGTTTTGGGATATAAGCACGCTATTTAAACCTTTGCGTGCAAGTAGGAGGTTAACATGAAAACATCTTATAATGGAAAAATAGCAAGAATCAATCTTACCGACAAGAGCATTACTATAGAAGCACTTGACATGGATCTTGCAAAAAAATTTATAGGTGGAAGAGGACTTGGAACGAAATGGTTATATGATGATGGGGTAGCAACAGTTGATCCACTGGGACCTGATAATAAACTTATTTATATCAATGGCCCTATGACAGGAACAAACTCACCAACAGCTGGTAGATACATGGTTGTTACGAAATCACCGCTTACTGGAATGATTGCATCATCCAATTCCGGTGGAAAATGGGGTGCAATTCTTAAATATGCAGGTTTTGATGCGTTAATAGTAGAAGGAAAAAGCGATACGCCTGTTTACATTAACATCGATGATGAAAATATCGAAATACTTGATGCAACGCCTTTTATGGGTATGTTGTGTGAAGAACTTGACGTAGCGCTAAAAGAAAAGCATAAAGGCGTTTCTGTGCTTGGCATTGGGCCGGCTGGCGAACGCATGGCACTTCTCGCTGCGATTATGAATGATAAAGATAGAGCTGCTGGAAGAAGCGGTGTTGGCGCTGTAATGGGCTCTAAAAACCTAAAAGCAATATCAGTAAAAGCTACTAAGAAAAAAATTGAACCTTATGATGCGGATGCATTAAAAGAAGTAATGAAAGCCTCTCTTAAGAAATTAAAAGAAAATGGCGTTACTAGCAGTGGACTACCAACATACGGAACTGCCGTACTGGTAAATATTATTAACAGTGTGGGCTCGCTTCCAACGAAAAACTGGCAAGAATCATACTATGAAAAAGCTGATGACATTTCGGGCGAATCATTAGAAGCCGGAATCCTAGCGAAACAAAGTTTCTGCCACAGATGTCAAATTGGATGTGGTAGAGTAGTTGAATTAGATGGTAAACAAGTTGGTGGACCCGAATATGAACCGCTTTGGGCTTATGGTTCAAACTGTGGCATAAACGACCTAGAAGCAATTTCAAGAGCAAATATGTGGTGTAATGAATATGGACTGGATGCGATTTCAGCTCCATGTACAATCGCTGCAGCAATGGAATTGTATCAAAAGGGTTATATAAAAGATGAAGACTGTGATGGTGTACCTTTAGAGTGGGGAAATACGGAAGCCATTATTGAATGGACAAAAAGAATGGGTGAAGGAAAAACACCACTCGCTAAACTAATGGGCGATGGCTCTTATAGACTATGCGAACACTATGGTGTTCCAGAGATATCTATGAGTGTTAAGAAACAAGAGATGCCGGCTTATGATGCAAGGGGAATTCAAGGAATTGGTATAACCTATGCTACAAGCAACCGTGGTGGATGTCACGTTAGAGGTTATACGATATCTCCTGAAATACTTGGTTTACCTGAACAGTTAGATAGAACTGCAACGGAAGGAAAAGCAATCTGGACGAAAATATTCCAAGATTTAACCGCTGTTATCGATTCAATGGGAATGTGTTTATTCTCATCGTTCGCACTGGGCGCGCCTGATTATGCTGCGCTTTTAAACGCTGGTACAGGTACGAATTATACGGATGCTGAACTTCTGGTTGTGGGAGAAAGAATTTACAATATTGAGCGCATGTTCAATAAGGCTGCAGGTATGAAACCAGAAGATGATAAGCTACCAAAACGTTTAATTGCAGAGCCAATTCCTGAAGGTCCATCAAAGGGAATGACAAGCAAGATCGAAATCACGCTTCCTGAGTACTACGAAGTGCGAGGTTGGGTTGATGCATTTCCTACGGAAGAAACAATAAAACGTTTAGGTTTAGATTAAACGTAAGCAGCTTCCTTGAACGAAAGTTCAAGGAGGCTTTTTTATATAGGAGGAATTATGATAGAAGTAAAACTGTTTGCCTATTTTAGAAATGGTAGAGGCAAAAGCGTTGAGCTTGACAGCAAAAATCACAAGAATATTATGGATATACTGACGACGTTAGAAATAGATGTTAACGATGTTCAAATTATGCTCATCAATGGACGACATAAAAAACCA